>OIUA01000234.1_pt1 | contig 17569 bp, 17 predicted proteins | sample 1586881 | NCBI WGS metagenome assembly OIUA01 (sample SAMN02674964, study PRJEB24791) | human gut metagenome, SKBSTL008 | isolation source: stool | host: Homo sapiens | place: USA | reverse complement strand
ACTCCTACTGATTCGGTCCTTCACCTCTCGGCTACTATGACCTCTGCTGACTTCTATGCGTTCAGCATTGCTTTATGCAATGGTTACCTCTTTCAAGGCATACCGCACAGACCTCCCTAGGTACCACACGTTTCTTCCTCTCCATCCATCTGCCTCATTTATCATGCATGATTCCGTGTAGTTATTGGGCTTTAACATGGGTTGCTGTCTTACCCACATGCATGACCTCATATGAGATTTCTGTTCGTCAGACCAGAGATTTGCCCGTGAGTTGGTATATTCCTCACATCCAGCTTCCTTCAGATTCCATCTCACGATGGACACCCTTGCCTTCGGCTATATCCTTCCCACTACCGGGCGGATTCGGGACTTTAACCCGTTAGAAACGTGCGCCGCTAGGCGCACAACGCAGAAACACCCCTGCATGGACGCAGGGGTGAGGAGAACCGCGCCACGGACGGCGCGTTTCGACGGTTTCGTCAAGCATAGAAACCCTTAAATCATAATTTCGTACAGCATCTTAGCCACGTAGCGTAGCGCCACGGGACAGTGCGTGTGCACCCCGGTGCCAGGTACTTACGCCCGACCTATCGCCACAATGATAAACAGCCTAAATCTACTTAGCTGCAATAACATCCGCCATATCGTAGTGACCTGCACCCTTTCCCTTAAGGAATTTGGCAGCCTCAACAGCACCCTTCGCAAAAACAGCCTTAGAGTAAGCAGTATGCTTAAACTCAATCACCTCATCCTGTCCACAGAAAAGTACCTCGTGCTCACCGACGATGCTTCCTCCTCTGACAGCAGAAATACCAATTTCCTTAGGATCACGCTTCTCTCTGCGCTGGCTGCGGTCATAAACATAGTGATACTCGTTATCCATAGCCTCGTTGATGGAATCAGCAAGCGCAAGCGCAGTACCTGAAGGTGCATCAAGCTTTAAATTGTGATGCTTCTCAACTATCTCCATGTCAAAGCCTGCCGGTGCGAAAACCTGTGCAGCCTTTTTAAGAAGAGCCATAAGAGTGTTTATGCCAAGTGACATGTTTGCAGACTTGAGCACTGCCACCTTCTTGTAGCACTCCTCAACCTTTGCAAGCTGCTCATCACTAAGACCTGTTGTGCATAAAACAACCGGAATCTGCTTGTCCACACAATAGTCCAGCACTCCGTCAACAGCCTTGGCGTTGGAAAAATCTATGACCACATCAGCGTCCACATCACATTTGTCAATGCTCGAAAAAACAGGATAGTCATTGTCTATTCCATCATATAAATCAATACCGGCTACAATCTCTATATCCGCATCAGCCTTACAGATTTCTGTGATAGTCTGTCCCATTTTGCCGTTGCAGCCATTCATAATTACCTTTGTCATTTTATCGTATCCTTTCTCGTTGTACTATGCAAGCTTTAAGCCATAAGCCTTCATGACCTCAGCAAGCTTCCTTGCATTATCCTCACCCATCTCGCACATAGGGCTTCTGAGAGGTCCGACATTCATACCCATCAGGTTCATAGCCTTCTTTACAGGGATAGGATTTACCTCTGAGAAGAGTGCATCCACAAGTGGAAGAGCCTCTCTCTGAATCTCTAAGGCTGTCTGTAAATCGCCCTTGAAGAAGCTGTCGCACATATTGTGTACCTTTGCAGGGGCTACATTGCTCCATACTGAGATTACTCCGATTGCTCCGATAGACATAAGAGGTACTACGAGACCATCCTCGCCTGAGTACATATCAAGCTTTCCGTCTGTCAGGTACATTGTCTTTGAAGCCTGTGCCAGGTTTCCTGTAGCCTCCTTGAGTCCCACGATATTTTCCTTTGTCTTAAAGAGCTCTGCCATAGTCTCCGGAAGCACGTTGCAGCCTGTACGTCCAGGTACGTTGTATACGATGATAGGACACTTTGTGCTGTCTGCAATCTGTGAGTAGTGGCTCACAAGACCGGCCTGTGTAGCCTTGTTGTAGTATGGTGTGACAACGAGCAGTCCGTCTGCACCAAACTCCTCAGCCTCCTTTGAAAGCTGCATAGCTGTCTTTGTGCAGTTAGAGCCTGTGCCTGCTACTACAGGTACACGATGCTTTGTAAACTCTACGGCAGCCTTTATAACCTTTGCATGCTCCTCCATTGACAGACATGGGCTCTCGCCTGTGGTGCCGGCAATGATAATAGCATCTGTGCCATTGTCAATCTGCATATTGATAAGCTCCTCGAGCTTGTCATAATTAACCTCCTCGTTATCGTACATAGGTGTAACAATTGCTACTCCTGCTCCTTTGAAAATTGCCATGATTTTATCTCCTTCTTGCTTTTCTTTATTCGGTATTTGATTCTCTTAACGTATAAGTATGCCGCTGTCTGCCTCTAAGCGCTAAAAAACCGGCTCCTTAGAGCCGGTCCCAATTCTTCATGAATCACGATAGCTCCCCATCAAATCTGATGACAGTCATAAGGCTGTTCGCCATATGCCCAGAGATATATCCGCAGATGATAAATCCCTTCGGCGCTATTCCTTTCATCTCCCATCAACTGCCCCTGCGGCATCCGGAAAGCTACTCATAAGTCGCGCGACCTCTATCTGTTAATCAAATTATTCGTATACAGCAGATGATATAACTGCCTCACACTTGCACTAATAATATCACCACGCCTGTGCATTGTCAACTCACATGACAATATTTCTTATTATTTTTCCGACGCGATATTATAAATCTCATCTGCCATTTCCCTGATTCCATCGTCAAGTACTCTGCCTGTCATAATCACGGTCACATCATCAGGCCTTGAAGCAAGCATATCCGACAGCTCCTCCTTTGAAATCAGATGCAAATCCAAAAGCCCCAGCATCTCATCAAGCACAACAACCATGTCAGCACCTGTTGATATAACCTTCTTTGCATAGTTGAAGCCATTCTTGATATTCATGATTTCTTCCTGCTTACTCTCCTCATCAAGCTGCTCAAAAAGTATTCCGGCTCTTGAAAAATTAAAGAATTTCACCTCCGGCTCAAGCTTTTTCAAAAACTCCGGCTCCTTTTTACCCTTTAGAAACTGAATAACAACAGCCTGTTTTCCCTCACAGGCAGCACATATTGCACTTCCTATAGCGACATTTGTCTTGCCATGTCCCTCGCCATAATAAATCTGTACTGCACCGTTTTCCATAATAATCATGCCTCCATACACATAGCTTTTCTGCCTGATATATAATCATTACCGTTTACACCTGATGTAAACGTCAACAATTACAAGCATTAACCAATAATATCTAGTAAAATACCACAATCTGACTATTATTGCAAATTTTCGGGAAAATCACAAATCCGTAGTTACTGTCTATTTAAAATACTATGCCTCAATCTTGCTCACGGAAACCTCATACGCCGTGCGCTGCTCCACCTGTGTCTCACTGAGCTTTTTCACATAGTCTCTGCTCTGGATTCTGCCCCATATCTGCACATGTGTACCCACCTCAAAGGTCGACGCAAATCTGGCATTTCTTCCCCAACAGATACATGGAATATAGTCTGACTTGCCATATGAGCGGTTCACTGCCACAAGCAGGTCTGCAATTTCTCGTCCAAGCGGTGTTTTCCTGTATATAGCCTCCTTGCAGATATAGCCGTCAAGGAAAATCTGATTGGCTGCATCCTCATCATAATCACTGTCCAATACCTCAAGCTCTCTTGCAAAAACAGACAGCACCAGCCTGTTCTTCTTCTCCTCATGCCTGTTGAATGAGCGGAACTGTCCTCCTATATATACGCTTTTGCCTATGTAGTCACCCTCCACATTGATAAGCCTCTCTGACACCATCACCGGAATATAGTCCATGCAATCTGAAAGCCTTCTGACCGAAACCTCCATCATATAGAAGCCCTCACCATACACCTCGTGACTAAACTGAAAATCTGAAACGATTTCTCCGATTATTGATACCTGGTTGTTTTCAAACATTTTATCTGCCATGAATTTTTGTCTCCCTTCCTTTTGTAAAATGTTTTTCCAGCTATTTTTAACATTTCCACAAAGTATATTTTCTCAAATAATGTCGACAAATCCAATAACATTTCACTTAATTTTATAAAAACTTTCAATGAAAACTTGCACATTGGAAAAATTATGATAGAATAAGTTAGTTGCAAACTTAGCTTTATTTATTAAAGAAAGAAGGAAAATATGAAAACAACAAGAGACGATATTCGTAATATAGCAATTATTGCCCACGTTGATCATGGTAAAACAACACTTGTAGATGAGCTTCTTAAGCAAAGCGGTGTGTTCCGTGACAATCAGGAAGTTCAGGATCGAGTAATGGATTCAAACGACATCGAGCGTGAAAGAGGTATCACAATCCTCTCCAAAAACACAGCTATTCAGTATAAGGACATCAAAATCAACATCATCGACACTCCGGGTCATGCTGACTTCGGCGGTGAGGTAGAGCGTGTTCTTAAGATGGTAAACGGAGTTATCCTCGTGGTTGATGCCTTCGAGGGTGTTATGCCACAGACCAAGTTCGTAGTTATGAAGGCACTTGCACTCAAGCTGCCTATCATTGTCTGCGTCAACAAGATTGACCGTCCGGAGGCACGTCCTAATGAGGTCATCGATGAGGTATTAGAGCTCTTCATGGATCTCGATGCTTCTGAGGAGCAGCTTGACTGCCCATTCGTTTTTGCATCAGCCAGAGACGGCTATGCCATGAAGGACTTAAACGACGAGAGAAAGGATATGACTCCTCTCTTCGAGACTATCGTAAACTACATCCCTGCTCCAACAGGTGATCCTGATGCCAACACACAGATTCTTATCAGTACAATCGACTACAACGAGTATGTAGGACGTATCGGAATCGGTAAAGTGGATAACGGTAAAATCAAGGTAAATCAAGAGGCTGTCGTTGTAAACCACCACGACCCTGACAAGCTTGAGAAGGTCCGTATCAGCAAGCTTTACGAATTTGACGGACTCAACAAAGTAGATGTAGCCGAGGCTAACATCGGTTCGATTGTAGCAATCTCAGGTATCGCAGATATCCACATCGGAGATACAATCTGCTCACCGGAAGCACCGGAGGCTATTCCTTTCCAGAAGATTTCAGAGCCTACAATCTCTATGAACTTCATCGTAAACAATAGCCCTCTTGCAGGACAGGAAGGTAAATTTGTCACAAGCCGTCACATCCGTGACAGACTCTTTCGCGAGCTCAACACAGATGTTTCACTGCGTGTCGAGGATACTGACTCACCTGATTCCTTCAAGGTTTCCGGACGTGGAGAGCTTCACCTTTCAGTACTTATTGAGAACATGCGCCGTGAGGGTTATGAGTTCGCTGTAAGTAAGGCAGAGGTGCTCTACAAGTATGACGAAAACGGCAAGAAGCTTGAGCCAATGGAGCTTGCTTACATCGATGTACCTGACGAGTTTACAGGAGCTGTCATCTCAAAGCTTCAGCAGCGCAAGGGCGAGCTTAGAAATATGGGCTCTATCGCAGGTGGCTACACCAGACTTGAATTCCATATCCCTGCACGTGGACTTATCGGATACCGTGGCGAGTTTATGACCGATACAAAGGGTAACGGAATCTTAAACACCATGTTTGACGGCTACGAGCCATACAAGGGTGAGATTGCATACCGTGCAACAGGTTCACTCATTGCCTTTGAGTCAGGTGAGGCTGTAACATACGGACTCTTCTCTGCACAGGAGAGAGGAACACTCTTTATCGGACCGGGTGCCAAGGTTTACTCAGGAATGGTTATCGGACAGTGTTCAAAGGCCGAGGACATCGAGCTCAACGTATGTAAGAAGAAGCATCTTACAAATACACGTTCTTCATCAGCAGATGAGGCACTCACACTTGTACCACCTAAAGTATTAAGCCTTGAGCAGGCTATCGACTTTATTGATACAGATGAGCTTCTTGAGGTAACACCTGAGAGCCTTCGAATCAGAAAGAAAATTCTTGACCCTACTCTTCGTAAGAGAGCCGGTTTCAAGAAGAACTAAATCATGCTTTTTCACATAAAGTTTTTGTTGCTGAAAAGTATACAGTAATTACACTTTAAGTAAATTTCAAAGACAAAAAATACCGTCAGGGAACATCTCCCTGACGGTATTTTTATTTGACCTGATTTATTTTTACAGTGCCTTGATTCTCTCAAGTGCCTTTACTGTGTTCTCATAGTTTCCGAAAGCAGTCAATCTGAAGTAGCCCTCTCCGCTTGGTCCAAAGCCTGAGCCAGGTGTACCTACCACGTTGGCATTCTCAAGCAGATAATCGAAGAACTCCCATGATGTCATGTGATCCGGTGTCTTGAGCCAGATGTATGGTGCATTTACTCCGCCGTATACTGTAAAGCCAGCCTCTGCAAGACCTGTCTTTATCGTCTTTGCATTGTTCATGTAGTATGCTACCTGATCCTTAAGCTGTGCTTTTCCGGCATCTGAGTAAACTGCCTCGCCTGCTCTCTGCACGATGTATGGTGCACCGTTGAACTTGGTTCCGTGACGGCGTGCCCACATAGCATGAAGTGATACATCACCACACTTAAGCTCCTTAGGTACTACTGTAAAGCCAAGACGCACACCTGTAAAGCCTGCATTCTTTGAGAAGCTTCTAAGCTCGATGGCACATGTCTTTGCACCGTTACACTCATAGATTGAGTGTGGCACATCAGCTTCGCTGATATATGCCTCGTAGGCTGCATCAAAGATGATAACTGAACCATTCTTGTTTGCATAATCAACCCATACCTGTAACTGCTCCTTTTTGAGAGTTGTTCCTGTTGGGTTGTTTGGCAGACACAGATAAATCATATCCGGTACTTCCTTTGGAAGCTCCGGAACAAAACCGTTATCTGCTGTTGACGGCATATAGATCACATTGCTCCAAGTCTCTTTCTGTGCATCATATGTGCCTGTTCTTCCTGCCATGACATTTGAATCAACATATACAGGGTAAACAGGATCTGTAACAGCGATACGGCTGTTTGCTGAGAAAAGCTCCTGGATGTTGGCTGAATCACTCTTTGCTCCGTCTGAAACAAAAATCTCATCTGCTGAGATATCGCATCCTCTTGCCTTGTAGTCGTTGTCTGAAATTGCTTTTCTGAGGAACTCATATCCGAGGTCAGGTGCGTATCCGTGGAATGTAGCTGCATTTCCCATCTCATCAACTGCCTTGTGCAGTGCATCGATGATAGCAGGTGCAAGCGGCTGTGTTACATCGCCGATTCCAAGCCTTATTATCTCTTTATCCGGATTTGCCTCCTGATAAGCTGCAACCTTTTTAGCTATTGTGCTGAAAAGGTAGCTTCCCGGTAATTTCTGAAAGTTATCATTAATCTGAAACATGTTTATCTCTCCTTTGTTACTTTACAATAAGTCTAATTTATCACTTTACCATGCAAGTGTAAATATATTTTTTTATCATTATTTTTTATAGTAACTGTTCAAGCCTTTGCAGCTACTATCATACGCTCTTCTGTCTGGCTTCATAAAGCGTACACTACACATCAGTCATAAGGCTTAGTATCATCTGTGCTGTTTCCACAAGACCGGTGCCGTTATCCATGCTTCGCTTCTGGATATACCGGTGTGCTTCCTCCTCTGAGAATCCATTTCGTTCCATCAGTACAGCCTTTGCACTGTTTAGCATCTCCTGATCCTCCTTTGAACGTACCTTAGGCCTTTGCCTGAGCTTTTTCCTGCGGCGCGTTATCGTGTAATCCATCATCTCAACAGTCTGCAAAAGCTCATGCACTTTTAGTGGCATGGATAATGACATCAGATTATCCACATTTTTTTCCATGATACCCGCTGCCGACGCTATGAGAAGCATCTGAAACTCCCTAGGCATATACTCGTATATCTCACTGTACATCATGTCTGAAAATCTGTATCCGCATATGATGATTCCCATATTCAGTCCATTCATGCTCGAAAGTGCTGAAGCTCCTGTATTTGCAACCGCCGTGACTGTATAACCGCTCTGCGCTAATATTTTTTTGATTGAATTGGCTACTTCCTTTTTAGGAAATGCTATAACAATATTATTCACGGTTTGTTACATCCTTTAAAATTTGTACAGATATTCATCTATTTCCCATTGGGTAACCGCAGCTCTGTAATCGTTCCACTCTGCCTCTTTTGCCTCTATATACTTGTCGTAGATATGTTCACCCAGTATCTCGCGAATAAAATCATCTGACTTAAGGCACTCAACCGCCTCATGTAAATCAGCAGGAAGTGATTCAATTCCGAGTCTCTTTTTATCATGTTCTGTGAGCTCAAATACATTCTCACGAAGCTCCGCATCCGGCTGTATCTTGTTCTTTATGCCGTCAATTCCTGCTGCCAGGCACAGTGCCAGAACCAGATACGGATTTGCTGAAGGATCAGGGTTTCTAAGCTCCACTCTCCTTCCCTCACCTCTTGCTGCAGGGATTCTGATAAGCGGACTTCTGTTTGTAGCTGACCAGGTGATATAAATCGGTGCCTCATAGCCCGGCACAAAGCGCTTATATGAATTGACAATCGGATTGGTGATGACTGTCATGCCCTTCATATGCTTCATGATACCGCCTATGAAGTAGTATGCCTCCTTGCTGAGTCCAAGCTTATCCTCCTCATTGTCAAATATATTGACACCATCCTTTGAAAGTGACATGTTGATATGCATTCCCGAGCCGCTCACACCATGCTTTGGCTTTGGCATGAAGCTGGCAAAAAGTCCGTGCCGCTTTGCGATTGTCTTTATAGCAAGCTTAAAGGTCATAATATTGTCGGCGGTATGAAGTGCCTCCTCATACTTGAAATCAATCTCATGCTGTGCAGGTGCCACCTCATGATGTGATGCCTCTATCTCAAAATCCATATCCTCAAGAGTTAGAACCATGTCTCTTCTTGCGTTTTCTCCCAAATCATTTGGTCCCAAGTCAAAGTACCCTGCTCTCTCATGCGAGATGGTGGTAGGCTGTCCATTCTCGTCCAGGTGGAAAAGGAAAAACTCACACTCCGGACCTACATTAAATATATAGCCCATCTGCTTTGCCTTTTCAATCTGTTTCTTTAATATATAGCGCGGGTCTCCCTCAAACGGTGTACCATCCGCCATATAGACATCACAGATGATTCGTGCGACCTTACCCTGCTGTGGTCTCCATGGAAAAATCATAAAAGTGTCAAGATCCGGGTGCAGATACATATCTGACTCCTCTATCCTCACAAAGCCCTCTATTGACGAGCCGTCGAACATACACTTGTTGTCGAGTGCCTTCTCAAGCTGGCTGGCTGTAATTGCCACATTTTTTAATGTTCCAAAGATATCCGTAAACTGTAAACGGATAAACTCAATATCCTCCTCATCCACTATGCGGATAATATCATTCTTACTGTATTTTGCCATTTTAAATCTCCTTATTATTGCAAAAAGCTATGACCTTATCGTACTCCATCTCACCGCCAAACAAATCAAGAGCACTGCCTATTGTCACATTCAGATGGTTCTGTCCAAGCTGCCTGATGCATTTTAAATCGTCAAAGGATGACACACCGCCTGCATATGTGGCCGGTATTCTTCCCCAGCTGCCAAGCATGGCGACAAGCTCCTTTTCAATGCCGTTCACCCTGCCCTCAACATCCACTGCATGTACCAGAAACTCGCAGCAATATGAGGATAGCTTATCCAAAAGCTCTATGGTCACTGCCTCATCCGTGAAGTTTTGCCAGCGGTCAGTTACTATATAATACTGTCCATCCTTTTTGCGACATGACAGATCAAGCACCAGCTTGTCACTGCCCACAGTATCTTTAAGCCTGTTTAGATTTGCATAGTTTATCCTGCCATCTTTAAATACGTAGGATGTCACTATAACTGCTGCTGCACCGGCATCTATAAACTCCATCGCATTGTCTGCGGTGATGCCGCCACCTACCTGTAAGCCCTGCGGATACGCTTCAAGCGCCATAACAGCCTGCTCCTTTGTATCCTCATAATACTCACTGTCCACAGAATTGAGCAGAATGATATGACCGCCCTTTATGCCCGATTTCCTATACATATCTGCATAAAACCGGCTGTCCTGCTCTGAGACGAAGTTCTCACTGGCAAAATCGCCCCTGTCTTTTAATGAACCACCGACAATCTGCTTTACTTTTCCATTATGAATGTCGATGCATGGTCGAAATTCCATATTTTTCTCCCCGGTTTAGTTTATTGTGGCTCAAAAATCGTTACTGTCCACGCCTTAGTGTAACATGCAAACATTGCCTTAAAGCCACTTAATATAAAATATAACATAATTTTTACTTTATTTGCAAAAGACTTACATTAGTTTTACTAATAAATAATATAATAATTTCATATCGGGCTTATAACTGCTTGACACCCACTCTTTAATTTGCTATCATCATACAAATTACATTAGTATATAAAGTATACCAGTATAATAACATAAGAAAGAGAGGAATTTAAAAATGGGTACTATTATCGGCGAAGGAATTACATTTGATGACGTTCTCTTAGTTCCACAATATTCTGAGGTAACACCAAATATGATTGAGCTTCAGACACATCTTACTAAGAAGATTGTCCTTAACATTCCTATGATGAGTGCTGCAATGGATACAGTCACAGAATCAAAAATGGCTATCGCAATGGCCAGACAGGGTGGTATCGGAATCATCCACAAAAATATGTCTATTGAGGCACAGGCAGACGAAGTCGATAAGGTAAAGCGTTCAGAAAACGGCGTTATTACCGATCCGTTCTATCTTTCTCCAGACCATACATTACAGGATGCAGACAACCTTATGGCCAAGTTCAAGATATCAGGTGTGCCAATCACAAAGGACGGCAAGCTTGTCGGCATCATCACAAACCGTGATCTGAAATTTGAGACAGACTTCACAAAGAAGATTTCAGAGTCTATGACTTCTGAGAATCTCATTACAGCTCCTGAGGGCATCACTCTCGATGAAGCAAAGAAGATTCTTGCAAAGGCAAGAAAGGAAAAGCTCCCTATCGTAGACAAGGACTACAACCTCAAGGGACTTATCACTATAAAGGATATCGAGAAGCAGATTAAGTATCCTCTTTCAGCAAAGGATGATCAGGGCCGTCTCCTCTGCGGTGCCGGAGTAGGTATCACAGGCAACATGATGGAGCGTGTTGATGCTCTTGTTAAGTCTCATGTTGATGTCATCGTTGTTGACTCAGCTCACGGACATTCAAAGAATATACTTGAGGCTGTTAAGAAGATCAAGGCTGCTTATCCGGATCTTCAGATAATCGCCGGAAATATCGCAACAGGTGCTGCTGCCAAGGCTCTTATCGAGGCCGGTGCAGATGCAGTAAAGGTTGGTATCGGACCTGGTTCTATCTGTACCACACGTGTCGTTGCCGGTATCGGTGTACCACAGATTACAGCTATCATGGACTGTTACAAGGTTGCTAAGGAGTATGGAGTTCCTGTTATCGCAGATGGTGGTATCAAGTACTCAGGTGATATGACAAAGGCTCTCGCAGCCGGTGCCAACGTATGTATGATGGGCTCAATGTTCGCAGGCTGTGATGAGGCTCCGGGAACCTTCGAGCTTTATCAGGGAAGAAAATACAAGGTATATCGTGGCATGGGTTCTATCGCTGCTATGGAAAACGGAAGCAAGGACCGTTACTTCCAGGAGGGCGCTAAGAAGCTCGTTCCTGAAGGAGTTGAGGGCCGTGTAGCTTACAAGGGAACTCTTGAGGATACAGTATTCCAACTTGTTGGTGGTATCCGCTCAGGAATGGGCTACTGCGGTTGCAAGACAATCGAAGATCTTAAGGAGAACGGACAGTTTGTCAAGATTACTGCTGCTTCTCTCAAGGAGAGCCACCCTCATGATATCCATATCACAAAAGAGGCTCCTAACTACAGCACAGACGATAAATAAACACATTTATTAATTCATATCACGAGGTAAAATATTTGGACGCTGACGACATATCGCAGATTATATTCTTATTAATACTATTGGCACTCTCCGCATTTTTTTCATCTTCGGAGACCGCTCTTACTACCGTAAACAAAATACGTATGAGAACCCTGGCTGAGGCTGGCAACACAAAAGCCAAAAAGGTGCTCAAGGTGACTGAGAACTCTCCAAAGATGCTCTCAGCCATCCTTATCGGCAACAACATCGTAAATCTTTCAGCATCATCGCTCACCACCTCGCTTGCCATCAAGCTGTTTGGCAACGTTGGAGCAGGTGTCGCAACCGGAATACTTACATTCCTCATACTGATCTTCGGAGAGGTCTCTCCGAAGACACTTGCGACCATAAAGGCTGACAAGATTTCACTCTCAATCGCAGGCTTTATATCAGTGCTCATGGTAGTGCTGACACCTGTAATATTTATCATCAACAAGCTTTCACTCGGAGTCATTTTCCTCTTCGGAATAAGACAAAGCGATGCCAAGCGCGTCATGACCGAGGAGGAGCTTCGTACAATCGTTGATGTAGGACAGGAGGACGGTATCATCGAGGATGAAGAGCGTGATATGATTCACAATGTATTCGATTTTGGAGATGCCGAGGCCAAGGAGGTCATGGTTCCGCGTATTGATATGACGTTTGTCCATGTTGATTCTACTTATGATGATTTGATTTCCATATTCAGAGAGGATAAATTCACCAGACTCCCTGTGTATGACGAAAGCACTGACAACGTAATCGGTATCGTAAATATGAAGGATCTGCTGCTCCTTAAGGATGAGGATAAAGAGCATTTTTCCATCAGAAATATCATGCGTGAGCCTTACTTTACATATGAGCACAAGAATACAGCGAATCTGTTTCTCGAGATGCGCGAATCATCTATATCGCTTGCCATTGTCTTAGATGAATACGGTGTCACAGCCGGACTCATCACACTTGAGGATCTCTTAGAGGAGATAGTCGGTGAGATTCGTGATGAATACGACTCTGACGAGCAGGATGATATCACAAGAATAAATGACTACGAATACATAGTTCTTGGCTCTGCAAATCTCGAGGATGTAAGCGATGAGCTTGGTCTGCACCTCGAATCAGACGACTATGACACAATCGGTGGCTACTGCCTTGAAAAGCTTGACCACCTGCCTGAAAAAAATGAAATAATCATCACTGATGACAATATTCTTCTCCGCATAGAGGCTGTTGATAAAAACCGAATCGAAAAGGTCTATATCAAATTGCCAAAACCTGCCGAAGAAGAGAATTAAATTCAGGATCGTTTAACCAGCGGGAGTTCTCCATGAGACCTCCTGCTTTATTTTTGCTGTAATACAAATACCATTCTTCATACGCTAGTTATCCTCCATTGGCTGATCTGCTACAATAGTCTTTTTGCAGCTTATTTTCTTTGTCACACCTGTAGGAATCTTGAACTCTTCCTCTATTCCTGCTGAAATAATGCCCTTTTCCATATCACATACATAGACTGTGGCAATTGCAGTACCGCCTGCTGTAAGCCTCTCATTAATGTCCTCTATGAGAGCTTTTTCCACATCATAGCTGCTGACGGGCTTTTTATCCACGATATACATATTTGGCTCGTAATATCTGTTCATAGCACCCGAAAGTGCTAATGACAGACTCTTTTCCATCTGGTTTTCCCTGACTGTCATATTGTATACACTAAGCCCAAGCATCGCTGTATACACTACAATAAGACAGCCTATTATTCCAAGTACTACATTTTTCATTCTATACGCCTGCTACCTTTCTATTAATTGGAACGCTTATTCTCACATGATCCTTTGTGCCATCATAGAGGCTGTTGATAAAAACCGAATCGGAAAGGTCTATATCAAATTGCCAAGGCCTGCCGAAGAAGAGAATTAAATTCAGGATTGTTTAACCAGCGGGAGTTCTCCATGAGGCCTCCTGCTTTATTTTTACCATAATACTTTTCGCTTATGAATCTAATCTTTCCAAAGGCTTTGGTTCTCTCCTTGACCTGAGTATCTGTAAATGTGATGGATATAGTCTTTTGCGTGATATTTCCATAGCTGTCCTTAGCCTCAAGCACTATCTCTATGATATCCTTGTCACGTGCACTTTCTATTTTACGGTCATCAAAATTTTTCACTTTCAGATAATTTATCTCGTTATCGCCAAATGCAATATCACCATCCTCCACATCCGTTGCAGATATAAGGCTTCCTATCAGCTGCTCTGTTATACCGCCATTCCTTGCCTGCTTTATCGAAAAGAACATATCATCCGCCTCTATGGTAGGCTCATGCTCCCAAAGTGCATACATACGTATTACCGCCTTATCTGTATACTCTATCCCCAGTATCCTGCATAAATCAGCTACCTGTATGCTCTCTCCCGGCGCATATTTTATATCAGGATACTCTTCTCCTAAAAGCCAGCCTATACACATATGCTGGCTTGGCAATGTCACCGTATCACTATACTTCACAGTGGCAGATACACCGGTATCATATTCTATGGTATACTCGTTTTCCTGCCATACTGCGTATATATTTTTCGACGGTCTGTTTGACTCAATCCAACTGTTTGCCACACCACACAATAACGGATATCCGGCAGTCGTATCATACGAATTATTTCCCCAGCCACTCATATGATACCCGGCCATCTGCCAACTCACAGCCGGAAAAGCCTGATTGATGTCTCCATATGTGTAGCTCTTTGAGGTCTTTTCTAAATCAGACGCACTCGTATTCCGCCAGAATGTCACAGCTATAGTACCTGCCTTTGCGTATGCCGTATAAGTACCACCCGAATTCACATAAAAACCATATGATGATGAGCTCATTGACGAATCATTGTTCCAATTCGTGAAATCATATCCGGCAGAACTGCTTGCACTGATTGTCACATATGTACCATAGCAGTATGTACCTCCCCCTGATACACAGCTTATGCCTGTGGACTTTCTGACATCAATTGTATGAAACAGTCCTCTCACCGTCTTGCCATAATACGAATACAGTGCTGAGAGTGCACTGTCCGTCCAGTTTGCCGCTTTGGATATACCTGCATATGTAGTATAAACCTTTCCCCAGGAAGGACCATTATCATTCATGCCACCCTTGTTCTTGCCATTTACTCGAAGCACCATGCAGGCATCGAGGATGATGGTGCATGAGCCGGAGCTAAGGGCATTAAGGGATTCTTGATTCATTCTGTTTTTAACATATCTCAAAGGAATTTTGTACATCATATATTCCTTCCCACCTGACTTTGCTTGACATTTAAGTGTCATGTAGCTTCCACCCATTTGATAATAAATGGTCTGAATAACATTCCCACTACTATTTTTTACACTCATTTTGTAGCCTATTGTCCTATATTTTGTTCCTGAAGTAGATGTATTTCCTGCTGAACAAAAATAAATATTGCCATTTGTTCTATCTGTAGCCTTAAAAACAGCAGCATTACCATAATTAGAATAATACTTCACAGCATCATCCCATTCATCAGCCTTCACTATATTGCAATCAAACGAGAACATATAAGTAATAATAACTGTAGCCACAAACATCATGCAAACACATTTCCTAAAGAACACCCGCTTCCCAATAATAACATTTAAGATATCCATTTTCATCATATTCTCCATTTGTATACAAACCAACAAAATTATAAGCTCCGTTCATATCGGCCAAATTTAAACTATAATCCGGAACTTCTGCTCTTGAAGGAAACAGACATAGTAAATTACTTGTCACGCCAGCCGTTATCATCGGAAGCTGCCACTCCTGTGCTATTTTTTCAATAAACATATCTCCGATTGCATCATCTGACAAACCTCCATTTGTCCACTGCTGTATCACTGAATCAATATACGCCTTCTGCTCCCCCGTCATGCCATTTCCAGCCTTACTGCCATAAAATATCCATCCCGGTGCAACATACTCATTTTTTGGTGCTTCCGGCTGCGCAGGCTCACTTTGAGCCGGCTCAGGTGCAACTGTCTGATTTGATGCTGCCGGTTTTGAATCGTTACCTGCAGGTTGTTGTGTGTTATTGCTGCCTGTCGATGTCTTTTTATCTGCTGCTGTTTTGTCTTCTGATGATTTGTCAGAAGATTTATCTGACGCTGTATTTGCATTATCTGAATTACCGGCTGCCGGTGCGGAATTATCATTTGTATCTGATTGCGTACCGTTATTTTGCTTATTATCTTTATCAACTACATTTGTTTCCTTCAATGCATCCTTTTTCACAAGCTCAAGTGTCTCACTTTCAGCTACAATATCCTGCGTATTTTCCGTCACACTGACAGATCGGGAATCCTTTTTCTTCCCCTTTTCTCCTGATTTTGAGCTTACTGCCACTGCTATACATATGATAAGAATTATTGCTATTATCACTGCCGGTATAATGAATAAAAGTCTGTGTTGTTTTTCATTTTTCATTTTATATATCCGCTACCTTTCTATTAATTGGAATACTTATCCTCACATGATCCCTTGTGCCGTTTTTGCATGTTATCCTGACATGCATATCATACACTCCATAATCCGGAAAGCTAAGTGACGAGCCATCGGCTGATATGCTGCCTGTACAGTCATTTCTGTCCGAATCATACAGGGCATAAACTTCAAGCTTATCCAGATTATCCTCATGCGCTGTAACATCAAGCAGGTCATATACACTGTAGCTTACTGCATTCTGACGCATTTTCTCCTTTAGCTCAATACCCGGAACCGGTATATTTTTCATGCTGTCATAGCTGTCATTTGCGCTATCGCTGCTCAATATATCCTGTGGCGCAAATGCCACACTCATTTTGTTCTTCAGAGCCCCAAATCCCGACAGCAGCGCAATTCCCACAACCACCGCCACTATCATGGCTCCATATGTCTGCATTATCTCCTTCATCTATAGTCTCCCGGTTATTTAAATTGCGCTGTTACCCCATATATTTATAAGCTGAGCAAGCATGCCTCCCTGAGCCAGCACAATATTCCCCATCAACACGAGAAATGCACTTGTGGCGGCCGCTGCAATCAGCACGCCTCCATACTGTCTGAATACTTCTTTCATTTTCTCTTACCTTTACATACTTTTTAATCAATTCAGTTACTATCACAGCAGAGTAGAAACATACACAAGCACACCGATTACTCCACTGCCTAAAAGAAGCATAATAACGCTTCCTCCCAATTCTTCTATTAAAAGCTCCATCTGTTTTCCTCCTCTTATACAGCCATATCCACAAGAAAAGTACTACAACGCATATCCGCTCAGCACATGCTCCTGCTCTATTCCGAAAAATGCTACCGCGTAAGTGAACTTAAGCTCCACTCTTGCCTTTTCTATCTCATCTGATGAAGTGATTTGTGATGCGTCTGTGACTGTCCTTATGGAATTGTCTGTCATATACAGTTTAAGCTCCAGTGTATCTCCGGCTTTTGATGCATTTTCAAAGCAGGTCTGCGCAACCGAGCTGTCATAATCACTGTCCTCAAGCTCATTGATGATCTGCGCATGTAGGTTCTGTGCCTCAACGACAGTCATAAATCCCGACAGCACACCTGATGATGTAACCACC
>OIUA01000172.1_pt1 | contig 21225 bp, 15 predicted proteins | sample 1586881 | NCBI WGS metagenome assembly OIUA01 (sample SAMN02674964, study PRJEB24791) | human gut metagenome, SKBSTL008 | isolation source: stool | host: Homo sapiens | place: USA | reverse complement strand
TTCAGCCTGCCCTCCCGCTCCAGCTTTGCCAGCCGCAGGTGGGCCGCGTTGGGCTTTGCCCCCTTCACAATAAGCTTATCCCGGTAGAACCGGTAGAACTCCTCGGGATTCTCCTCCCAGAAGGTGTGGCTCAGGATGGTCTCGGGCGGGTAATCGTACTTCTGGTGGTACAGGCCGTCCACGCTGCGGAAATCAGGGATGCCGCTTTCGGTGGAGACCCCCGCGCCGCCAAAAAAGACGATGCGGTCGCTCTCGGCAATGATTTTTTCCAGTGCAGGAACCATAAAAGAAACGCTTCCTTTCCGGCAGATCGTTGTGTTTTGGATAGCTCCAGTATAACACAAATCCAGAGGAAAGGAAGCGTTTCTTTTTTTGACGGGATCGTCCCCCTGCTCATCGCCCGTTTTCGGCAAACAGGGTCCCCAGCGCATCCAGCAGATCATGCGGGAGCATCCCGGTTTCCCCGTGCAGGGCAGCGGCACGGTCGGCAGCTGCACCATGGAGATAAACGGCACAGGCAGCGGCCTCAAAGGCAGGCAGACCGCAGGCCAGCAGGGCGCTGGTCATGCCCGCCAGCACATCCCCGCTGCCGCCCCGGGAAAGCCCCGGGTTGCCGGTGGGATTGACCGCGCAGCGGCCATCCGGCCCTGCAATGACGGTATTTGCCCCCTTCAGCACCACCACAGCATTCCATGCTTTCGCATAGCGCAGCGCCGTGCCTTCCCGGTCCGCGTTGATCTCTGCCGCAGAGCGCCCGGTCAGCCGGGCCATCTCGCCGGGGTGGGGCGTTAAAATCAGTTCTCCTTGAGGATGAAGCATTTTTTCCGTTTGGAGCAGGTCAGCGGCGGCGTTCAGGCCGTCCGCATCCAGCACTGCACTGCCGGAAAAGCCGGGCAGGAGCGTTTTTACCAGCGCCCGGGTCTCGGCAGCACGGGCCGCGCTCTGGGCCGTATAGCCCAGCCCGGGGCCCGCCAGCAGAACAGAGGCCTTCTGCCGCCGGATGCGGTCGATATTCTGGGGCGAGATGCCGCCCTCTGCCCCCGCTTCGCAGGGGCAGAGACAGCACTCGGGCAGGCGGGCGGCCACTGCCGCCAGCACCGGCTCCACACTTGCCAGCGTAACGATGCCGGCCCCGGTGCGCAGGGCACCTTCCACGGCCAGCGCCGCCGCGCCCCGGTAGGACGCACTGCCCGCCACCGCCAGCACGAAGCCAAAGGTCCCCTTATGCGCATCCCGGGGGCGGGGCTGGATCTTTTGCCAAACAAAATCAGAAGTTGTTTCGAACATAGGCGGCTCCTTTCCTACTGTGGTTTAACCCCCCAGTCACGCTTTGCGTGACAGCCCCCGCTAATAGGGGGGCCCTTGGCATTTCGTAAAGCTCACCCTCTTTGCCAAGCAATGACGGAGAGGTTTAATCCGTTCCCTGCAAATACCTCCGGATCTCCTTCTCCGCCTCCTGCACCTCTTCATGGAACATGCGGGCAGAGACACGGAGGGCACCATGGCCCAGGATGATGACCTGTTCCATGCCATCGGAGGTGGCCACGCGGACGCGGCGGCCCTTGCCGATCTCATGGGTGACACGCTCGATGAACATATCGGCGGTCTCGGCTTCCCGGGTGTAGACCACATGGATATTGTGGTACTGCTCTATGCTGCCGGGACTGCCCGGCACACGGTAGGCATCAAACACAAGGATGAGCACACACTTCTTAAAGCCCTGATAGTTGCAGAGGATGTCCATCAGCCTGTGGCGGGCCGCTTCCAGGCTCTCTTTGGAGAGTGCGTTCAGCTCGTCCCATGCAAAGATGATGTTGTAGCCGCCCACCAGCAGGTATTCGGGCTGGATCTCCCACTGCTCGGCGTTGAAATCAGGGCGTTCCCGCTTCTGGGTGGGGCGGAACGCCGCCAGCGGGTCCCGCTTGATGGGCCCATAGGTCTGTTCAAAGATCTTCAGCAGCTCAGCATCCTCTTCCAAAGTAGCACGATAGGCGACCATCCGGCGGGGACGGGCCTGCACCGTTTCCTCGGTCTTTGCAGTCTTGCCCCAGCCGCTGTCCACATGCATGTGGCTGCGCACCTGCTCCCAGGGCACCACAAATCCGGCCCCGTGGGCGCAGAACACCGAATCCGCCGGGTTGTCGAGGTCGTGTTCCGGCTCATAGCCCGCAGCCTCGATGACCTCTGCTGCATTGTGGCAGGGACGGTAGCCGTCCAGCGTCAGGGTCAGGTGTCCCCTGCCCCGGGTGTAGCCCACCACCTCCATGGGATAGCTGCGCATGGTGGAGGCCGGTGCGGTGCCGGTGAGCAGGGTGGTATCCCCGTCGGCTCCGGTCTCGGGCGGGTCAAAACTTCCGCCCATGTTCTGGATATCGTTCATGGCGCGGCCCACGTTGTCAGAGGGCAGCTCCAGCCGGAAGGCATACCACGGCTCCAGCAGCTGGGTCTTGTGGATCTGGTCTGCCATCATCAGGCCCTGCCGGACGGCGCGGTAGGTCGCCTGCCGGAAGTCGCCGCCCTCGGTGTGCTTGAGGTGGGCGCGGCCCGCAATGAGGGTGATCTTCACATCGGTCAGGGGTGCCCCGATGAGCACACCCAGATGCTGCTTTTCCTCAAGATGCGTCAGCACCAGCCGCTGCCAGTTCTTGTCCAGCACCTCTTCCCGGCAGTCGGCGGCAAACTGCATTCCGCTGCCCCGGGGCAGCGGCTCCAGCTTGAGGTGGACTTCCGCATAGTGGCGCAGGGGCTCGTAGTGGCCCACGCCCTCCATGGCTTCGGTGATGGTCTCCTTATACAGAATGCCGCCGGGGCCGAAGCTGACCTCCAGCCCGTACCGCTCGGCCAGCAGGCTTTTCAGCACCTCCAGCTGGATCTCGCCCATCAGCTGGACATGGATCTCGCCCAGGGTCTCGTTCCAGACCACATGGAGCTGGGGCTCCTCCTCTTCCAGCCGATGGAGCTTTCCCAGCGCGGCGTGCACGTCCGCGCCCTCGGACAGCAGCACCTGATAGCTCAGCACCGGCTCCAGCACCGGCAGGTCGCTGTCCCGTTCCGCCCCCAGACCCTCGCCCGGGCGGGCTCTGGTCAGGCCGGTAACGGCGCACACCTGGCCGGGGCCGATGCACTCTGCCAGCGTAAACTTTGCGCCGGAGTAGAGCCGCAGCTGATTGGCCTTTTCGGCCCATGGCTCCCCGTCGACCTCTCCGGTGAGCTGGGCTTTCACCTTGAGCGCGCCGCCGGTCACCCGCAGCCAGGTCAGGCGGTTCCCCTGCTCATCCTGGCTCACCTTGAACACCTTGGCCCCGAAGGCTTCCAGCGCGGGGGCCGGGCGGGTATAGCGGTCAAGGCCCTCCACCAGCGCGTCCACACCCTGCAGCTTCAGGGCTGAGCCAAACCAGCAGGGAAACACATGCCGCCTGGCAATGGCGGGGATGATGTCGGTATCGGTCAGACTTCCCCGGTCCAGCATCGTCTCCATCAGCCGCTCATCGCAGAGAGCCAGCGCCTCGTCCCGGTCGGCCTGCTCTGCCCCAAAATCCACAAAGCCATCCCCCAGCCGACGATTCAGCTGGGTCAGAAGCGCTTCCCTGCCCGGGCCGGGCAGATTCATCTTGTTCACGAACACAAAGGTGGGGATGTGATACCGCCGCAGCAGCCGCCAGAGCGTCTCGGTATGGCTCTGCACGCCGTCGGTACCGCTGATGACCAGCACCGCATAATCCAGCACCTGCAGTGTCCGCTCGGTCTCCGTGGAAAAATCCACATGGCCCGGGGTGTCCAGCAGGGTAAAATCGGTATTGCCCGCCGTGAAGAGGGCCTGTTTGGAGAAAATGGTAATGCCGCGCGCCTTTTCCAGCGCGTCGGTGTCAAGAAAGGCATCCTTATGGTCCACCCGGCCCAGCTTGCGAATGGTGCCGGTGCCGTAGAGCAGGGCCTCGGAAAGGGTGGTCTTGCCGCTGTCCACATGGGCCAGAATGCCGATGACCAGCTGCTTGTGCTCTTGTTCCATGCCGCGGCCCCCTTACAGTGCGCTGGCGATCAGCGCAGCAGCGACCAGCGGCAGGCCCAGCACCAGATTGGAGAGCAGGCTGCAATAGGTGCGCTCCTCGGGTTCCAGCTCCTCAAAGGAGACGATCTTCTCATCCGCATAGTCGATGATGGAGCGGGTGGAGTGGATCTTTTTCTGCCGCTTGCCCATCCCCTTGAATTCCTCCAGCAGATGGTGGATGGTCACGCCATCCAGCCGCAGGTAGTCCACCCATGCCCAGATGAGCAGCACCACGCCGCACAGAAAGCCCGGGGCCTCCCAGATGGTAAACGTGCCATCGCTGACATAGCGCTGCCACAGCAGCATCAGCACGGCCACAATGGAGGTGCGGGTCACGGTCTTATATAAAATGGGGTGGAACATGTAGCGTTTGTACATCGAGGTCAGTTTCTTCATGGTGCGCTCCTTATTGATGCAGATACATTTTATTGTATCATGTTTTTGTGAAAAAAGATAGCTGTTTTGTGCGCACAGCGTGAACAGTTTCTCTCTTTCGCCTGTTCTTCACAGATATACAGTTCTTTCCATTTTATAGTAATTTTTTTCACATTCTTTTCCCATGAAAGTGTTTGTCACCGTTTTGTTTCCAATTCTATGCCGTGGCGGATTGACTTCTTTTCAGTAAAGTGCTAAAATATACCGTGGTGTGACTTTTGTCTTTCCTGTGCACTTTTTGGAAAGGCAGACAGCCTCACTGCGTTTAGGAAAAGGAAAAACGCGCGGCTCTGTCCGCGCAAGATCTGGGAGGATCATCCAATGAGCTTCAATTTTGATCGCCGCACCTTCCTGAAGGGTGCAGGTGCTGTGGGTGCCGCCAGCCTGCTGGCAGCCTGCGGCGAAAAGTCCAACAACACCGGCAATGGTGCTGCCGCCAGCGGCGCTGCTGCCCCCAACTCCACCGGCGCTACCCCCCTGAAGGAGTTCATCTCCTTTGAGAGCGGCAACCGTGAGCTGGAAAGCTGGAACATGCTGTACACCCAGAAGGCTGAGGATGCCAACGTGGTCACCAACCTGTGGGACGGCCTGCTGAGCTTTGACTGCTACGGCAAGGTGGTGCCCGCCATCGCTTCCAGCTGGGAGCACAATGAGGATGCCACCGTCTGGACCTTCCACCTGCGGGACGACGTGGACTGGGTGGATTGCAACGGTGAGGTGAAGGCTCACCTGACCAGCAAGGACTTCCTGGTTGGTTTTGAATGGGTGATGAACGCCATTAAGAACGAAGCCAACAACACCTCCATGCCCAACGATACCATTGTGGGCGCTTACGAGTACTACGCGCTGACCAAGGAAGCCGGTGACGCTGCTGCTGACATGACCTACGAGGACATGCTGGCTGCCGGTGTGGGCATCGAAGCTCCGGATGATTACACTCTGGTGTTCACCTGCCCCAGCGCCTGCCCCTACTTTGATACCGTTGCCGCCTACAACAGCTTCTACCCCGTGGCCCCTGCTCTGATCGAGGAGCTGGGTGTCGATGGCTTCCGGAGCTGCGACAACACCACCATGTGGTACAACGGACCCTATGTGGTGGAGGAGTACATCCAGGGCAACACCAAGAGCTACATCCCCAACCCCAACTACTACGATGCTGCCAACGTCAGCCGCTTTGAGCGCTTCACTGTCACCATGATCAGCGACGGTTCCATCAGCCTGCAGCTGTATCAGAGCCGCGAGCTGGACGAGGTGGACCTGGGCGAGAGCAACATCACCACCATTCAGTCCGATCCTTCCAACGAGTACAATCAGCAGCTGTGCGAGAAGCGTGCCAAGAAGTTCAGCTACTGCTTCATCTTCAACTACGACAAAAAGAACACCGATGGCACCCCCGATGAGAACTGGAACAAGGCCATTGCCAACAAGGCGTTCCGTCAGTGCTTCTCCAAGGGCATGGTGCTGAACAAGTTCTTCGCCCGTTACAACCCCATCAATCCCCTGAAGTGCGAGAACGATTTCTTCACCATGAAGGGCCTGTGCTACACCTCTGACGGCACCGACTACACCAACCTGGTGGCCAAGGAGATGGGTCTGGACGGCGAGGCTTACGACGGCAAGACCATGAAGCGCCTGCGCGCCAACAACGGCGACATCACCGAGCTGAAGAAGCAGGCCATGGAAGAGCTGAGCGCCATTGGTGTCACCTTCCCTGTTCACTGCTCCTACTACATTCTGGCCGGCTCCACCTCCGCTCTGGACAGCGCAACCGTGCTGAAGCAGTGCTTCACCGACAGCTTCGGCGATGACTTCATCGTGCTGGATATCAACACCTTCGTGTCCTCCACCATGAAGGAGGTCGTGGCACCCAAGCTGCAGAGCTTCGTCCACATGGGCTGGGGCGCTGACTTCGGCGATCCCATCAACTTCCTGACCCAGATCATCGTTCACGACGACAATGCTTACTACAGCTGCAACATGACCAACATCGCAGGCATTGTGAACAATGGCCCCGCCAGCTACCAGAAGGATCTGGTTGCCGCCTACGAGAAGTTCACTGATCTGGTGAACGAGGGCCGTGCCATCGTTGACGATACTGATGCGCGCTACGCCGCATTTGCCAAGGCCGAGGCTTACTTCCTGGACGAGAACCTGATCTTCCCCACCGTCTACGATATCACCTGGTGCCTGACCCACGTCAACGAGTACAGCAAGATCAACGCTATGTATGGTCCCTGCAACTACAAGGCTGTGAACTGGGAGACCAGCGAGGAGGCTTACACCACCGAACAGTACGATGCGTTTGCTGCCGCATTCGACGCAGCCACTCAGGCCTGATCGAGTGAACCCATAACAAAAAGCAGAACCGGACGTTTTTGAAGCGTCCGGTTCTTTTTTTCTCCCTGACAGCACAAAACCCCGCCGCGCGGGAAAGCTCCCAGCGCGGCGGGGTCATTGTGTTAAAATACAGGAAAGCAGTTCAGCTTACAGCTGGCTTTCATACTCCTTGCGGTAGCCTTCCAGCTCACGCTGGTTGCCATACACGAAGTGGCCGTTTGCGATCTCTTCCCAGACCGGCTTATCCACGCTGTAATCGTGGATCGAGGGGTCATAGACCAGCAGCTTCTTGTGCTTTTCGAGGCTGGGGTCAGGGATGGGAACCGCGCTCAGCAGGGCTTTGGTGTAGGGATGCAGCGGATGGAGGAACAGCTCCTCCGCCTCAGCCAGCTCCACGATACGGCCCTTGCTGATAACAGCGATACGATCCGAGATGAACCGGACCACCGACAGGTCATGTGCAATGAACAGGTAGGTCAGGCCACGGCTCTTCTTCATCTCGTTCAGCAGGTTCAGCACCTGTGCACGGATGGAGACATCCAGTGCAGAGATGGGCTCATCGGCCACGATGAACTCCGGCTCCATGACCAGTGCACGGGCAATGCCGATGCGCTGGCGCTGGCCGCCCGAGAACTCGTGGGGGAAGCGGGAGGCAAACTCCGGCAGCAGGCCGACCTCATGCAGGGCGTTCATCACCTTTTCATGCAGGTCTTCCTGATCCTTGTAGAGATGATGGTTCAGCAGGCCCTCAGCAATGATATACTCCACCTTGGCGCGCTCGTTCAGCGAAGCCATGGGATCCTGGAAGATCATCTGGATCTTACGGATGACCTCCTTGTCCAGTTCCTTGGAGATCTTGCCGTTGATCTTCTGGCCCTTGAAGAAGATGTCGCCGCCGGAGGTCGGGTTGATGCGGCAGATGGCACGGCCAATGGTGGTCTTGCCGGAGCCGGACTCGCCGACCAGCGAGAAGGTCTCGCCCTTATAGATGTCAAAGTTGACATGATCGACAGCAACAAATTTCTTCTTACCGGAGCCAAAGGTGATCTGAAGGTCTTTCAGCTCAATCAGCTTTTCGCGTTCAGCCATTTAAGTTGGCGCCTCCCATCTTTCCCATTTTCTCACGCAGGTTCTGGATGGAGTGCGGCCGCTCGATCTTGGGAGCGCGCGGGTCCAGATACCAGGTCTTTGCGGCGTGGGTCTCGGACACCTGGAAGAACGGAGGCTCTTGCACAAAGTCGATTGCCAGCGCATGCTTGTTGCGGGGCGCAAATGCGTCACCCTTGATCTCGTTGAACAGGTTCGGGGGAGTACCATCCACGCTGGGCAGGGCCTCACCCTTGGTGCCCAGCTGCGGCAGAGCCTGCAGCAGAGCCCAGGTGTAGGGATGCCATGCGTCGTAGAAGATCTCCTCCACGGTGCCGTATTCCACGATCTGGCCGGCATACATCACGGCCACACGGTCTGCCACGTTTGCCACAACGCCCAGGTCATGGGTGATGTAGATAACGGACATGCCCAGCTCCTTCTGCAGGTCGCGGATCAGCTGCAGGATCTGTGCCTGAATGGTCACGTCCAGTGCAGTGGTGGGCTCGTCACAGATCAGGATCTGCGGGCGGCAGGCCGCTGCAATGGCAATGACGACACGCTGACGCATACCGCCGGAGAACTCGTGGGGGTACTGCTCGTACCGACGCTCGGGGTCGGGGATACCCACCTTGCCCAGCATCTCGATGGCAGCCTTTTTGGCTTCCTCGCCCTTCAGACCCTGGTGATGCTCAATGCTCTCCTGGATCTGCTTGCCGATCTTCTTCAGCGGGTTCAGGCTGGTCATGGGGTCCTGCATGACCATGGCGATCTTCTTGCCGCGGACACCCAGCCAATCCTTCTCGGTGAACTTGGTCATATCGCGGCCTTCGTACATGATGGAGCCGCCGGTGATCATACCGTTGGCATCCAACATACCCACAAAGGTCTTGGTGAATACGGACTTGCCCGAACCGGACTCGCCCACGATGGCAAGGGTCTCGCCTTCGTACAGGTCCAGCGAGCACTTGCGGATGGCGTTCAGCTTGCGGCCGCGCAGGCTGAAAGTGATCTCCACGTCTTTGGCAGAGATAATCGGTTGTCTATCCATTTACGTCTCTCTCCAATCTATCAAACGTGGTTGCGCGGATCAGCCGCATCCGACAAAGCGTTGCCCATGATATAGAAAGAAATGGAAATGATGGACACGATGGATGCAGGGAAAACCAGCAGGTATGGATAATCCAGGAAGAAGCCGCGCACCTTGCTCAGGATCAGGCCCAGAGAAGGCGTGTCGATGCCCAGGCCCAGGCCCAGGTAGGACAGCGTGGATTCCAGATTGATGGTGCCCGGGATGGACAGTGCCATACGCAGGATGATAACGGAGACCAGATACGGCAGGATATTCTTGGTCAGCACGCGCCACAGCGGAGTGCCCAGGCAGCGGGACGCGAGGTTATACTCACGGTCACGGAACATGAACACCATGTTGCGGACACGGCGTGCCATAGAAAGCCAGTTGATGGCGATCATGGAGATGGCCATGATCCAGAAGCTCTGACCCACCATCAGGGCGATCAGGGTCATATAAATGATATAGGGCACGTTGTCGATCAGGTGGTACAGCTCCGTGAAGAAGCGGTCCAGACTGCGCACATAGCCCCAGATCAAGCCGAAGATCACGCCCACGATGCTCTCGCCCACGGCGACCACCAGAGCCAGACGGATGGAAACCTGGGTGGCATACCACACCTGGCACCAGTAGTCACGGCCCAGGTTGTCGGTACCGAACCAGTACTCACTGTTGGGCTTGATGAAAGCCTTGCTGGAATCAGAGATCAGGGTAGTGTAGTGATACTTGCCGATGCCCAGCGCAATGAAGGAGAACACCGTCAGCGCCAGGAACAGGATCAGGCAGAAGACAGCGACCTTCTGCTTGAGGAAGTTCTGGATGACAGAACCCCAATAGGAATAGTTGGAGTAGCCGATGCGTTCAGCTTCTTCCGGGGAATAATCCACAAAGTAGAACAGCTCGTCCTGCTTCTTGCCTTCAAAATCCGATGCCTTAGCCATCAGCGTGCTTCCTCCTTTCCGGTCAGGGTGATACGGGGGTCAACCACCATCATCAGCACATCGCCCAGGAACACGCCCACGATGCCCAGCACAGCGTAGAGGATGACCAGGGTCTGCACAACGTTCAGGTCATAGCGCTGAATGGCATCCGTCAGCAGGGGGCCCATGCCGGGAACGGAGAAGAACCGTTCCATCAGCAGGGAGCCGCCCACCGTCAGCAGGATGGACTGGGGGATATACTGCACCATGGGAACCATGGCGTTGCGCAGAACATGCTTAAACATGATCTCGCGGGAGCTCAGGCCCTTGACACGGGCCAGCTTGATATAGTCGCGGGTCAGCTCATCCACCATGTAGCGGCGGGTCCACAGGGCATAGCCTGCAATGGATGCCAGTGAAAGGCAGGTGATGGGCAGCACGCTGGAAGCACTCACATTGCGGGTGGAATACAGCGTGGGGAATCCCAGGTACTTGGAACCAAAGACCAGCACCAGAGAATACGACACCAGCGACGGGACCGCGTTGACGAACACGGTGTAGGCCGTGCCGATCCAGTCGAATACCTTGTCCTTGAATGCCGCCTGCAGGATGCCCATCAGCACACCGACCACCAGAGAGATGGCGGACGCCGTGAGGCCCAGACGCATGGAGACACCAAACTTTTTACCAATGACCTTGACCACCGTGGCACCGTTCTGGATGCGGCGGGAAGTGCCGAAATCCAGATGCAGCAGGCTGTTGTAGAACTTGACCAGCTGGGTGGGGATGGGGTCGGTCAGGCCAGCAGCCTCCAGAGCGGCGGTCTTCTGCTGATCGGTAAACTTCATGAGCTGTTCCTCAGTGAAGTAGTAGTCCGTCGGCAGGCAGCGCATCATCAGGAAAACTGCTGTTGCGATCAGAAAGATTGTGACAAGCGACTGGAGCAGCCGCTTAACCGTGTATTTTAACATGTTATCGAACCCTTAACTTTTATTTCTACCCTTTCGGGCGGGGAAACGGGGAACTTAAGCCTTGGTAGCTGCATCGAATGCAGCGGCGAACTCCTCGTACTGCTCGGTGGTGTAAGCCTCTTCGCTGGTCTCCCAGTTCACAGCCTTGTAGTTGCAGGGACCATACATAGCGTTGATCTTGCTGTACTCGTTGGCGTGGGTCAGAGTCCAGGAAACATCGAAGTAGCAGGGGCAGGCCAGAACGTTGTTCAGCATGCTGGCCTCAGCCTTTGCGAAGGCAGCGTAGCGGGCATCGGTATCATCAACGATGGCCTTTGCGGTGTTGACCAGATCGGTGAACTCCTCGTAGCAGGCCACCAGATCCTTCTGCCAGTCAGCGGGGCCGGCCTCGACGATCTTGGCGATGTTGGAGTAGTACCAGCTGTAGTAGGCGTTGTCGTCGTGCAGGATCTCCTGACCAACGAAGTTGACGGGATCGCCGTAGTCAGCGCCCCAGCCGTTGATGACGAAGCTCTGCAGCTGAGGATTACGGACTTCCTGGGTGATGGAAGAAACGTAGGTCTTGATGTCCAGCACAATGAAGTCATCGCCGAAGCTGTCGGTGAAGCACTGCTTCAGCACGGTTGTATTGTCCAGAGCGGAGGTGGAACCGGCGATGATGTAGTAAGCAGCGTGGACGGGGAAGGTGACACCGATGGCGCTCAGCTCGTCCATGGCCTGCTTCTTCAGGTCAGCAATGTCGCCGTTGTTGGCGCGCAGGCGGATCATGGTCTTGCCGTCGTAAGCCTCGCCGTCGAAACCCATCTCCTTGGCAACCAGGGTGGAGTACTCCTGGCCCTGGGTGTTGTAGCAGACACCGGGCATGGTGTAGCAGTCGTTCTCGCACTTCAGGGGGTTGATCTTGTTGGTACGTGCATACCAGTTGGTCAGATTCAGGCCCTTGTAGAAGCACTGACGGAAAGCGGTGTTGGCGATGGCCTTGTTCCAGTTGTCGTCGGGGGTGCCGTCCTCGTTGTTCTTCTGGTAGTTGAAGTGCATCTGGTAGCTGAACTTCTTGGGACGCTTCTCACACAGCTGAGCATTGTACTCGCTGTTGGGATCAGCCTGGATGGTGGTCAGGGTGCTCTCGCCCACATCCATCTCGTCCAGCTCACGGTTCTGATACAGCTGGAAGGTGACGGTGCCGTCGCTGATCATGGTGACGGTGAAGCGGTCGAAGCGGGACACCTCGTCAGCTGCATAGTAGTTGGGGTTGGGGATGTAGCTCTTGGTGTTCTGGCTGATGAACTCCTCCACCACATAGGGACCATTGTACCACATGTTGGTGTAATCGCAGGCACGGAAGCCCTCAACGCCCAGCTCGTTGATCAGATCCTCAGAGACGGGGTAGAAGCTGGTGTAGGCAGCAACGGTATCGAAGTAGGGGCAGGGATCCTTGCAGGTGAAGACCAGGGTGTAGTCATCCGGAGCCTCAACGCCCACGCCTGCATCCAGCATATCCTGGTAGGTCAGGTCGGCAGCAGCATCGCCCATATCGCTGGTCTTCTGATAGTAATCAGCAGCACCGGTCAGGGTCTCGTTGGGCATGGAGGTGTTGTTGGCCTGGTTCTTGGCTGCGTTCAGCACCCACTCCAGACCCACGAGGAAGTCCTTGCTGGTCAGGTGAGCCTTGACCTCGCCGTTCACATCCACCCAGTCCACATCGTCGCGGAGGTTGAAGGTCCAAACGGAAGAGTCCTCATTGTGGCTCCACTCCTTGGCCACGGAAGGCACAGCCTTGCCGTAGCAGTCAAAGCTCAGCAGGCCTTCCCACAGGTTGGTGGTGACATTCATGTCGGAAGCCATCTGGCTGTACAGCATGTTCCAGCTCTCCAGCTCACGGTTGGTGCTCTCCCAGGAGATGAACTCCTTCAGCGGGGTAGCGCCGGTGGTGTTGGGAGCGCTGGTAGCACCAGAGGAAGCGGCGGTGGAGCTGCTGCCAGAGTTGCCGCCGCAGGCGGCCAGAATGCCGGCGGCACCAACGACACCGGAAGCCTTCAGAAAGCTGCGGCGGCTGATTGCATGAGACTCGTAGTTGTTGTTCATTGTGTTTTCCTCCCTATAATAATTCCGTGCTTCAGTGCATGGTGCAGGGCGGGATGTCCTGCTGTTTTCCCACTATTCTGCGGAGGTTTTTTGAATCCTGTATTGCCAGGGAATACAAAAGAGCGCAGAAACAGACCCCTCTGTCTGCACCTGTGCACCTCCCGCAAAACCTTAACACGTCATATATTGTACCATTGAAATAAAAAGATGTCAATGGAACACACACAGCTTTTTCTTCAAAAAGCAAAGTCTGCCGCACAAAAACGATGAAATATATTTGCTTTTACATGGTAAAGCGTGCAGGAAATTTAACAGACAATGCTGCGGACAAAACAACCGGAATTGTTCTCGTCAAAAAGACACCGTATTTTCTGCTTTACATTCTAAAAGAGCAGGCGCTCCACGCTTTGCGAAGAGCACCTGCTTTTGGAAAACCGAATTATTAAAACAAGTCACCGGGCCAGTGCGCTCTGGATCTTTGCAAAATCCTCCAGCGTCAGGGCCTCGGGACGGATGCGGGCATCGAAACCGGCGGCTTCAATGGCAGCGGTCACGGCATCTTTGGGCATCCCCAGGCCGCTGGCAATGGCATTGGCGGCAGTCTTGCGCCGCTGGCCAAAGGCCGCGCGGACAAGGGCAAAGTAGCCCTCCTCGTCCTCCACCTGCACGGCGGGGGTGGGGCGGATCTCCATCCGCACCACAGCGCTGGTCACCTTGGGGGCCGGGTAAAAGCTGCCCGGGGCGGCGGTGAACATCATCTTAGAGGTCGCGTAATAGCTCACCGCACAGCTGATGGCACTGGAGGCCCGGGTGCCCGGGGCGGCAGCCAGACGATCGGCAGCTTCCTTCTGCACCATCACAGTCAGGCTCTCGATGGGCAGGCGGTCACCCAGCAGCTTCATCACAATGGGGCTTGTAATATAGTAGGGCAGATTGGCGCAGACTGCCACCGGCATCCCGGGGAACTCCTGCGCGATCAGGGCTTTCAGATCCACCTTGAGCACATCCTGCAGCACCAGCTTGAAATTGTCCACACCGGCCATGGTCTCGGCCAGCAGGGGCGGCAGACGCTCGTCCACCTCGATGGAGACTACCTTTGCCGCCCGCTTTGCCAGCTCCCGGGTCAGCACGCCGATGCCGGGGCCGATCTCGAGCACGCCGTAGCGCTTGTCCACGCCGCTGGCATCCACGATCTTGGGGGGCAGGCCGGGGTTGACGATAAAGTTCTGGCCAAAGCCCTTGGAAAGGGCAAAATCATATTTTTCGCACAGGGCGCGCACATAAGACAGGTCGGTCAGTTCGGGCATGGCTCTATCCTTTCTTTTCCAAAATAACCCTCTCAGTCTCGCTTCGCTCGCCAGCTCCCCCAAAGGGGGAGCTTTTGACAAAACCGCAAACTTTGCGTGAATTGCCAAGACCTCGCCCTTCGGGAGAGGTGGCAGCGCGTCAGCGCTGACGGAGAGGGTTGTTCTCTTATTCTTGACTACTGGATGCAGTGCTCTCCCCTGCTTCACTTTCGGCGGGCGTGGTCTCTGCCGGAGTGCTCTCGGCAGATGCAGCCTCAGCGTCCCCTTCCGCTACGCTCTCGGCGGCGGCACTGTCGGCAGCTTCACTGGAGGCCGCTTCGTTGACACCGCTCACGGTGGTGGTGCCGCTCATCTGCTGGGCAGTGCTCACGGCACGCTGGATCTGGGGATCGTTCTCCACAGTGTAATCATAGTATGCGGTCTGCTCGTCCGCAGTCAGGGGGCGCTCCACATCCACGGTCAGGCCGGTGCCGTCAAAGCAGCTGCCGTCGCCGCAGACCAGCTTTGCCACGGTAACCACCACAGCACTGCCATCGGACAGGCGCTGGGGGCTGCTCTGGATGGTGCCCTTGCCCTGCGTGGTGGTGCCCACCAGACGGGCACCATTCAGGGTGCGCAGGCTGCTGGCAAAGAGCTCCGCCGCGCTGGCGGTGCTGCCGTTGACCAGGCAGACCACGGGCAGATCGATCCGGGATTCGCTGGTGCTGGTGCCCAGCAGGGTCTGGGTGCCGTTCTTGTCCTCAGCAAAGGCCAGCGTGCCCTCCGGGGCGATCAGGTCGATGCACTGAATGGCATCGTCCAGCAGGCCGCCGCCGTTGTCGCGCAGATCAAACACCAGGCTGCCCGCGCCGCTGGCGCTCAGGCTGCGGATGGCGTAATCCAGCTCGCTGGGGGTGGTGGAATCAAACTGGCGAATCCGGATGTAGCCCACATTGCCCTGCACCATCTGGTAATCCACGGTGGTGGAGCTGTAGCCGGAGTGGGTCAGGTCAGCGGTATGCTCGGCGGCCTCGCTGTCCAGCCAGGTCACATTGACGGTGGTGCCGCTCTCGCCGCGCAGGCGGGTCTGGATGGCATCCACGCTGCTCATGCTCTTGACATCGGTGCCGTCCACAGCGGTGATGTAGTTGCCGACCTGAATGCCTGCCTCCTTGGCGGGGGATTCATCGTAGACCTTGATGACCTTGGCATAGCCGGACTGATCCACAGCCAGCTCCACGCCAATGCCGATCAGGGTGCCGTTCTGGGTATTCATCAGCTCCGTATAGGCGGTGGCGCTGAAATAGCGGGCGTACTTGTCGCCGGTGCCCAGCAGGTAGCCAGCCGTCAGGCGGTCGTAGAGGGTGGTCTCATCGATGGGATAGTAATCGTTGCTGCGGACATAGCGGTCCACCTCAGCGATCTTGTTGTACATGCTTTCCTTTTCCTTCACACTGGAAACGGTGCTGTCAAACAGGCGCATCGCCACCAGCATGGTAATGGAAAAGGTAACGGTCATGGCCAGGATGACGATGCTGACCGCCATGCCGACCGATATCTTACGGTTCATCTTCTTCCCTCCTCTGTCAGACCAGCAGCATCATAACCACGCTGCCCAGCATGGAAAGTGCAAAGATCCCTGCCAGGATCAGACAGCCCACGCGCAGGATGCGCTTGCGTTTTTCTTCCTTCATAAGCCCTGACGGCCTCCTTTGATACAATGCAGATTATTTCATGGGGATATAACCACGGGGGTTGACGGCATTGGCCTTGGAGCCGCCCTTCCAGACCTCCAGATGCAGGTGGTTGCCGGTAGAGTTGCCCGTGCTGCCCACATAACCGATGACCTCACCCTGCTGGACATACTTGCCCGCCGAGGTGGCGACCGACCGCATGTGGCCGTACAGGGTGCTGTACTGGTTGCCATCGGACATTTTGCCGTGGTAGATGATGACATAGTTGCCATAGCCGCCGCTGGACCAGCCCGCCACCTGCACATAGCCGCTGGCGGCTGCATAGATGGGCGTGCCGCCCGGGGCGGCAAAGTCGGTACCGGCGTGGAGCTTGTTGACCCCCGTAACGGGGTTCTTGCGCCAGCCGTACTCACTGGAAATGCGGCTATAGCTCTTGAGCGGGCAGATGAAGCCGGTAAAGCTCAGGGTAGGCTTGGAGGCAGCGGCCGCAGCGATCATCTTCTGGATCTGCTTCTTGACCGCCTCATAGTTCATCTCGTCCGATTCAATGGCGGCCTGCGCGTCCTTTTGGGCCTGCTGCGCCTCGGCAGCGCTCATCTGGGCGGCGGCCACGCTGGAGTTGAGCTCGTTCTGCTTGGCACGCATCTGGCTGTTCTGGGCATCCAGATCTGCCTTTTTGCTTTGCAGCTCGCTGCGCTGGGATTCCAGCGTCAGCTTATCGCTTTCCAGCGCTTCCTTGGCGTTCTTCATGTTGTCCAGGATCTCGGTGTCCTTGATGGAGATGTCCTGCATGACCTCGTTGAAGGTCAGCAGCTCATACAGGTCGTTCACCGCAGACAGCATGGCAACGCTGCCGCCGTCCCGCAGCTCCTGCATGGCAGCCATGTGCTGCTTGAAATCCCCCCACTGGTCGGCGATCTCCGCTTCTTTTTCGGTGATCTGCTGTTCCTTGGCGGCGATCTCCTGTTCCTTCAGGCCGATGCTGTTCTGCACCTCGGCGATCTGGCCCTTCAGCACGCTGATCTGGCTCTGGACCACCGTGACCTTTTCCTTCAGCTCCGATTCCAGCGCCTTGGCGGCCTGCTCCTTCTTTTTTGCATTGGACAGTTCCTTTTTGTGCTGTACAATGGACTGGGAGAGCTTATCCAGCTTGTTCTGCAGGCTGGACATGCTGGTAGCCGCCGTGGCCGGGTAGACCGAAACGCTCAGCAGCAGGCAGGCCGCTGCCAGAAACAGGCTGGCGGCGCGCATGGCCCGGCTGTGCCCGGGGGCGGGTTTTGCGTGGGTGGGGATATACATGAGGTGCAGGCGGAAGCCCGCAGAGTGTTTTGCTTGTTTCACAGAGAAGGCTCCTTTCGCTTACACATTCAGATGCTTGCGGATGGAGAACATGCTGCCCAGCGCACCCACCAGCGCACCACCGGCCAGACTGTACGTCAGGATGGTGGGCCAGACGGCATCCACAGGCACCATGGCGGTGCCCATGAGCAGCTGCCACAACCCGCCCAGCGTGCTGGAGGCCTGCACGATGTAGGCATAGCCGAAGATACCGGCTACCGAGGTGATGGCACCGGAGATCAGGCCCATGGTCAGGCCCTCCACAAAAAAGGGCAGGGTGACAAGGTGGTTGGTCGCGCCCACATACTTCATGATCTCGATCTCGCGGCGGCGGGCAAAAACGCTCAGGCGGATGGTGCTGCCCACCGTGATGATGCTGACCGCCATCAACACCAGGATCACGATCTGGCCCACCTTGGTCACGGCCCGCTGGACCTCCACAAAGGTCTGGGTCATCTCAATGGGGGCGGTAACGCTGTACACGCCCGGAATGCTCTGGAAGTTCTGGCTCATGGCCTGCATCTGGCTCAGGTCTGCCAGAGAGACACGGTAGTTGGCCTTGAAGGGGTTATCATTCTCAAATTCGTCCAGCAGAACGGCGTAATCTGCCATGTACCCACGGTACTGGTTGAGCACGTCCTCCTTGGACATGTACTGCACCCGGCTCACGCCCGGGGTGGCAGTGATGCGCTCTCCTACCGACTGGATGGTGGCATCGTCAGCTTCGGGGTCCACATAGACCACCATCTCGTTCTGCTGGCCCAGATAGTTCACCATGCTGTCCACATTGACTTCCGCCAGCGTGGCAAAGGTGTTCAGGGTCATACAGACGCTCAGGGAGGCGATGCAGGCAATGGTCATGGCCCAGTGCTTGCCCAGGTTGCGCACGCCGCGCACCACAAGGAAACCGAACGTAGAAGGCTTCATCATACCAGCGACACCTCCATTTCCAGTTCCTTCGGGTCTACAGGCGGGTGGGGGATCATGGAGCCCGTGGGCACATCCGAGATGATGTGTCCGCCGGACAGGGTGACCACGCGGCGGTCAAAGTGACGGACCAGCTCGTGCTCATGGGTGACCACCAGCACAGTGATGCCCATCTCGCTGACACGCTCCAGCAGCTCCATCATCTCAAGGCTCAGTTCGGGGTCGATGTTGCCGGTAGGCTCGTCCGCAATCACCAGCTTGGGGGCGTGGGCCAGGGCGCGGGCCACAGCCACACGCTGCTGCTCACCGCCGGAGAGCAGGTCGGGGTAAACCTTTGCCTTGTCCTCCAGGTGGACAAGCTCCAGCATGTAATTCACGCGCTCTTTGATCTGCTTATGCCCGATGTTGGTAACATGCATGGCAAAGGCAATGTTCTCGTAAACGGTCATGGTGGGGATGAGCCGGAAATCCTGAAAGATGATGCCCATCTGACGGCGCAGGTAGGGGATCTTGCGGCGGCGCAGGCGGGCAACATCCTGCCCGTTCACCAGCACGCGGCCCTCGGTGGGGGTCTCCTCGCGCAGGATCAGCTTGAGCAGGGTGGATTTGCCCGCGCCCGAGTGACCCAGCAGAAAAACAAACTCGCCGTCATCCACATGGAAGTTGACATCCTCCAGGGCAGGCTTTGCGTTGTGCTTGTACTGCTTTGAAACGTGTTCAAAATCTATCATGCATTTTTCGCTCCCAATAATTTTCTCCAAACCAAAAAGAACCGGCCAGCATCGGTTTCGAGCGGCCGGTTCTGCGCCGACGGCTTTGCGCCGCAAGCGTTTGCTTAATATTTGGCCGGGTTGTTGGACAGGTACTTCTTGACCATCAACGCCACCTTAAAGACGATGGCATCGTCGAACTCACGCAGATCCAGACCGGTCAGTTTTTTGATCTTTTCCAGACGATACACCAGCGTGTTGCGGTGGACAAACAGGCCGCGGCTGGTCTCAGACACATTCAGGTTGTTCTCAAAGAAGCGCTGGATGGTGAACAGGGTCTCCTGATCCAGGCTCTCGATGCTGCCCTGCTTGAACACCTCGCGCAGGAACATCTCGCAGACAGTGGTGGGCAGCTGGTAGATCAGGCGGGCAATGCCAAGGTTGTCGTAGCGGATGATCTGCTTCTCGGTGTCGAACACCTTGCTGACCTCCATGGCGATCTGGGCTTCCTTGAAGGAGGTAGCCAGATCCTTCACGTTGGAGATGGGGGTGCCGATGCCGACCACAGCCTTGATGTAATGCTCGCCGGACAGGGTGTCCACAATGCTGGCAGCCAGCTTCTCCATATCGGTGCGGTCGATGCCCTTGCGGATCTCCTTGACCAGCACGGTGTCGGTCTCGCTGATATTGAACACAAAGTCCTTCTGCTTGTCCGGGAACAGGCTGCTGACCACATCGTAAGCGGAGATGTCGCCGCCGGAGGTCACGCGCACAATGAACACCACGCGGGAAACATCGGTGGCAAAGTGCAGCTCACGGGCCTTGGCGTAGATATCGCCGGGCAGGATGTTGTCCAGCACCACGTTCTTGATGAAGTTGGCTTTGTCGAACTTTTCATCGTGGTACTGCTTGATGCTCTGCAGGCTGATGGAGAGCAGGGCCGCAAACTGGCCCGCAGTCTCGTCCGCGCCTTCCACAAACACGGCATAGTCGTTATGCTTTGCGCTGGAGAACTGCTGATAGGTGTAGCCATCCCGCACAAAGCGGTCACCGGCCGTCAGACGCTCTGCCATAAAGCCCTCGCGCACCTCTCCGATCAGGTTCAGCTCCGAGCAGGAGATCACAGCGCCGGTCTCATCCACCACACCGACCACACGATCGATGGCATCTTTCATCTGGTAGATCACGCTCTGGAATACTCTATTGGCCATAAATGGATACCCCTTTTCCTCTTTTGTGCAAGCCGCAGGGGCGAGATTGTCGTTTTTAACAATTTCGCCGCTTTACATTATCTATTTTACACAAAAGAATTTACTTTTGCAACATATTTCACCAAAATATTTTTGACTTTCTTGGTGAAATTATCTTTCAGGGGTATTTTCAGGCCCAAAAAGCACTGTTTTGCGTGGTTCTTGTGAATATTTTACCGGCAAAATGTGATGTTTTTTTGAAAATCAGGTGAAAAGCAGTCAGGCTCCGGTGGTAATTGCTGTCACTTCCTCCGCAGAAAGCTCCCGCCACTGGCCCGGTGCAAGGGCCGGGTCCAGCGCAAGCCCGCCGATGGCATCCCGATGCAGGGCGTTCACGCCCGCGCCGTACACACCGAACATCCGCTTGATCTGGTGGTACACCCCCTGCCTGAGCCTGACTTTCACGGTCAGGCCGTCCGAGGTCAGGGCTTCCACCTCTGCCGGGGAGAGGGCGGTGCCATCCGCCAGCGTCACGCCCTCGGCAAAGCCCCTGCGCATCTCCTCGGTCAGCGGTGTGTCAATGACCACCGTGTAGGTCTTGGAGACGTGGCGCTTCGGGGCAAGGATCTCGTGGGCGAAGCCGCCGTCATCCGTCAGCAGAACAAAGCCGGTGCTGGTCTTGTCCAGCCGGCCGGCCGGAAACAGCTCCCGCCGGGGGTAGGCATCCCCGATCAGATCCACTACGGTGGTATCCCGCTTGTCGGTGGAAGCGCTCACCACGCCCTCAGGCTTGTTGAGCATCAGGTAGACGAACTGCTGGTAAGCAAGCGGCGCACCGTCCACCGCCACGCTGTCCCCTTCCCTGAGCTGGGTGTCCCCCTTTTTGCACACCGCGCCGTTCACCGTCACCCGTCCCCTGCTCAGCAGGGTCTTTGCCTCGCTCCGGGTGCATTGGGCTGTCTCGGCCAGATATTTGTCTAGTCGCATAGGTTCTCCTTTTCCGGTTATAGCAAAGCTGCGCCCTGCCCAAAGGCGGAGCGCAGCGATAGATTTTGCAGTTCAGTGAACCGGGAGTTTCTCCGAGGACCGTCCGCTGGGGTGGGACCCTGCTGCCGCAGGCAGTAGG
>OIUA01000145.1_pt1 | contig 23342 bp, 22 predicted proteins | sample 1586881 | NCBI WGS metagenome assembly OIUA01 (sample SAMN02674964, study PRJEB24791) | human gut metagenome, SKBSTL008 | isolation source: stool | host: Homo sapiens | place: USA | reverse complement strand
TGTTTTCATAACGCCGCAGCATGAGAGCGTCTATGTTGTCGGCGGTGTATTCCAAGCCATTTTGATTCAGCACCCGGGCGCACTTGGCAAGGCACATACTCGCCAGCCCGTAGTCCTGTGTTACGACCACATCCCTCGGTTTTACCCGGTTGACGAGAGCAAAATCCACGCTGTCCGCTCCTTTGTCGAACACCAGCGTCTGCGCACCTTCCCTCTCGATTTGGTGAGAGGTATCGCACAGGATGATAACAGGAACATCAAACTGTTTTGCAATCTGCAATGTCAGGTCCACCACAGGGCAGCCGTCGGCATCAATCAAAATGGTCATGTGTGTTCCTCCATCACCCACTGAAAGGCTTTCGCCGTGCGCAGGTCAGCGTCTTTGAAATGCCCGCCGCTGTTCCACTCAAGGGTGCAGTCTGTGCTACGTTCTGCAAGCCGGCTGTGCAGGGTGCGGATGTTATTGCCCACCACAGCCATGACGGCGTTTTTCGTGCGCTCCTCCTTGTCGCCAAGGCTCAGATAAATGTGCTGCGTCTGCGTGGGGTGCTGTTGTTCAAACTCCATCCAGCCCGGAAACCACACCGAGGGCGAAGCGGCGGCGACACCGTAGAATAGATTTGTCTGGGTGGATGCCCACAATGCAAACAGCCCGGCCAGCGAATAGCCACCCAGAATGATTTTGACGTTTTCCGGGAGATTGAACTGTTGTTTCAGCGTTGGCATGACCTGTTCCGTCAGAAAGCGCAGGGTGTCCGCAGCATTGCCGCCGAAACCTTGCTTTCCCAACACAGCAGGGGCTTCCCACGGAGAAAGGGCATCGTTCCAGTTTGCCACGGGTACGGCCGCAAACAGAAAGTGGTGCGCACTCTGTGCAATAGCGGCAACCTCGCCGTCCATGCGCTGCAATTCGTGTTCATCCGTCATCTGAAGCAGAAGATATTCGGCGCAGTCTGCGCCGTAAATACGGCAGGATCTATCTCCGATTTGCATTGTCTGTGCGGTCACTGCGGCGTCCTCCCGAAAAAACTTTGATAAGCCCAGTATAGCAACTGAAAAATCATTTTGCAATTCAAAAGGCGTTCATAGCCGTAGCAAGCAGTGTCTTCGTATATACAAAGACCATTTTGCGTTGCAAAATGCTTGTTGGGAAATCCCAAACCCTTGAACTACATCCGATGGATGCAGGCTACGCGTTTTTTGCAAAACGCTCTTTCAGCACACCGCAGGAATGCGCAGCCATCACGGAATTGTGATGATTACAGGGATTGGGCTTGCATCCCAACAAGCGAATGAACACAGCAGAATTTTAATTCTGCGTGCGAATTTAGCCTTTGTGCGCACAAAGGCTCTGCTTGCCACGGTTATGGTTCTGCGAATGCGATTGAGAAACTTTTCATTCGCATTGCAAACCGGGTGGCACTTTTGTATAATTGGTTCAATGAACACACGCATAAAATCGGAGGGGCTGTCCGATTAAAAAATTCTAAAAACGCCCTATTGTAGGCCACTGGGAGGAATAGCATGAACAAGCAGCAACTCGCATCGAAAATCTGGGAATCTGCCAACAAGATGCGCTCTAAAATCGAAGCCAACGAGTACAAGGATTACATTCTGGGCTTCATGTTTTATAAATTTCTGTCGGACAAGGAAGTCAAATGGCTGAAAGAGAATGACTGGACAGACGAATATCTGCCGGATTTGACCGAAGACGATGCCGAAACGCTGGATACCGTTCGGAAGAATGTCGGCTATTTTATCGCCTATGAAAATCTGTTTTCCACATGGATCAGCAAAGGCAGCGACTTCAAGGCTGACGACGTAACGGTGGCATTACAGGCATTCAGTCGACTAATCGACCCGCACCACAAAAAGGTGTTTGACGGTGTCTTTGCTACGCTGCAAACCGGCCTGTCCAAACTGGGTGAAAGCTCCGGTGCGCGGACAAAGGCCATTCGCGACCTGATCTATCTCATCAAAGACATTCCCATGGACGGCAAGCAGGATTATGATGTTCTCGGCTTTATCTACGAATATCTGATCAGCAACTTTGCAGCAAACGCAGGCAAGAAGGCCGGCGAGTTCTACACGCCGCACGAAGTTTCGCTGCTCATGTCTGAAATCGTGGCGTACCACCTGAAAGACCGGGAAGAAATCAAAATTTACGACCCCACCAGCGGTTCCGGCTCGCTGCTGATCAACATTGGTCAGTGTGCCGCACGGTATATGGGCAATGGCAACAACATCAAATACTACGCACAGGAGTTGAAGGAAAACACCTACAACCTGACCCGCATGAACCTTGTCATGCGCGGCATTCTGCCCGACAACATTGTAACGCGCAACGGCGATACGCTGGAGGAAGATTGGCCGTACTTTGAAGAAAACGACCCGGTCAACACCTACGACCCGCTGTTTGTGGATGCGGTGGTATCAAATCCCCCATATTCGCAGGCGTGGAATCCGAACGACAAAGAGAACAACCCGCGCTTTTCGGATTACGGCCTTGCCCCCAAAGGCAAGGCAGACTACGCCTTTTTGCTGCACGACCTGTATCACATCCGCAATGACGGCATTGTGACCATCGTTCTGCCCCACGGTGTTCTATTCCGTGGCGGTGAAGAAGGTACAATTCGCAAAAATCTGATTGACCACAACAACATTGATGCAATCATTGGTCTGCCCGCCAATATTTTCTTCGGCACAGGCATTCCCACCATCATCATGGTGCTGCGGAAGAATAAACGGGATTCGAACGTTCTGATTATTGATGCGTCTAAGGGCTTTGAGAAGGACGGCAAAAACAACAAGCTGCGTGCCTGTGATATCAAACGCATTGTGGATGCTTACAAGGAACGCCCGGAGAAAATCGAAAAGTTCGCACGCAGAGTATCCCGTGCGGAGATCGTTCAGAACGATTACAACCTGAACATCCCCCGCTATGTGGACTCTTCCGAAAAGGCTGAGAGCTGGGACATTTACGCTTCGATGTTTGGCGGCATTCCCGAGGCCGAACTGCAAGACCTGTCTGCCTACTGGACAGCATTCCCGCACCTGAAAGCGGCTCTGTTCAGCCCGGACAACGAAGCCTATTGCCGTCTGAATGTGGCCAATTTGAAGAACGCTGTTCTGTCCCACCCGGATGTGGTGGCGTTCAAGACCGCTTTCCAGAATGCTTTCGGTGACTTTGATGCCTACTTGAAGTCCGCACTCATTGACGGCATGACGCAGCTGAATGCTGCCGGCGAGGAAGAACGCCTGAGCCGGGAGATCTTTGCACGGCTGGCAGGAATTCCACTGGTTGACCGCTATGCAGCATACCAGCTTTTGGACGACGACTGGAAGAAAATTGCCATCGACATTGAAATCATCCAGACCGAGGGTTTTGCCGCAACCAAGCAGGTAGACCCCAACATGGTGCTGAAAAAGGATGCCGAGGTACAGGACGGCTGGGTGGGTCATGTGCTGCCCTTTGAGCTGGTGCAGAGCGTTAAAATGCACGAGGAAGTAGCAGCACTGCGGGCAAAGGAAACCAGACTTTCCGAGATTGCCGGAGAATATGAAAGCCATCTGGACGAACTGAGCGAGGAGGACAAGGAGCAGAACTTTGTGAATGACGCAAAGGACGCCTTTGTTGCCGCTGAAGTCAAAAAGGCCATCAAAGCGCGGGAGGTAGAACCTGCCACCATGAGCATTCTGAAGGATGTGGACGCGCTGTTTGCCGAGGAAAAGACCCTGAAAAAGCAGGTCAAGGACGACAGCGCCGCCCTCCACCAGCGCACCAAGAGCGTGATCGAGCACCTGACCGATGAAGAAGTGCGTGACCTGCTGCATCGCAAGTGGATCTTGCCCCTGATGGAAAATCTGAACAGCCTGCCGGATGCCGTTCTGGACGATTTTGTGAAGCAGTTGGATGCCGTCTGCAAGAAATACGAAACCACCTTTGAGGACGTGGAAAGCCAGATTGCCAGCACCGAGCACGAATTGCTGGGGCTGCTGGACGATTTGCAGGGAAATGAATTTGACATGCAGGGCATTGCAGAACTCAAAAAGTTGCTGGGAGGTGAATGATTATGCAGGATAACGAGAAGAAACCTGCCCTCCGGTTCAAGGGCTTCACTGACCCTTGGGAACAGCGTAAGTTGGGTGAACTTGTTGAAATAGGTGATATAGATCACCGAATGCCTGAAACAGTTGCAGATGGTATTCCGTACCTTATGACGGGAGATTTTGTCGGTACTAATGAGTTGAATTTTGATGGTACTAAGATGATTTCAGAAGAGGATTATTGTCAGCTTTCTCAGAAGATAAAGCCAGAAAAAGGCGATATTTTGTTTGCTCGATATGCATCTGTCGGGGCGGCCAGATATGTTGACTTTACAAGAAAATTTCTAATTTCTTACTCTTGCGCAATTATAAAAAAGAGTAAAAAAATCAATTCTAAATACTTGTATCATTTTATCACAAGTGGCAAAGTTCAACAGCAGATTAAATTAGAAATCAATACTGGCTCTCAAGCGAATATTGGCATAGACTCAATGAAAAATCATATCGTGGTAAGTATGCCGCCATTGGAGGAGCAAACCAAAATTGCAGATGCATTGAGCAACCTTGATCACCTCATCACCCTTCATCAGCGTAAGTATGAGAAGCTGGTGAATATCAAAAAGTCCATGTTGGACAAGATGTTCCCGAAAAATGGCGCATCGGTGCCAGAAATTCGCTTTAAGGGTTTTACTGACCTTTGGGAACAGCGTAAGTTAGGAGATGCGTTTGAAAGAGTTGTCCGAAAAAACACGAATAACAAATCGCGGTTGCCGCTAACAATTTCTGCACAAGACGGCTTGGTTGACCAGATCACATATTTCAATAATCGTGTTGCCAGTCGTGATGTGAGCAATTATTATCTGGTCTACAACGGCGAATTTGCTTATAACAAGAGCACTTCGGACGGATACCCATTTGGTGCTGTTAAACGGCTTGATTGGTATGAAAAAGGCGTTTTGTCGACGCTTTATATCGTGTTTGCACTAAAGCATCCCGAAAAAGATGACTCGGATTTTATGACAGTGTTTTATGATACTGACCGTTGGCATCGAGGCGTTGCCGAGCGTGCGGCAGAGGGCGCAAGAAATCACGGCTTGCTGAATATCTCGGCAGATGATTTCTTTGATATTGATACAACTATGCCAGAAGATAAGGTGGAGCAAGAAAAAATCGGCAGGCTATTGAAGAAACTTGACACCCTTATCACCCTTCATCAACGTAAGTTGGAAAAGTTGCAAAACATCAAGAAATCCTGTCTTGAAAAGATGTTTGTATAAAAATAAGTGGTGCAATTTGCCCATAATCAGAAGATGGACGTATCGTCGTTTGTTGTTTGGCTAAGGAGCAACGCAATTTCTCTTGCCCGTTCAGAATATGCAAAACAGGCTGATGAATAAAAATCAAGGCAATGTCAAACGCTTGGAACTGCTGTGTTTTAAAGCTATCGGGAGTTAAAAATCAAAATTTGAGCCGAATACGCAAAACCGAAAGTGAAATTTTCAGCGAACATTCGGTAGGCGGTGGAAAATAGCTGCTGAAAGTGTGCATTTGCTCCTACTTGGGAACAGCGTAAGCTGGAAGAATATCTCGAAGTTTCAGGTCAAAAGAACTTTGAAGGAATATATACCAAAGAAGATGTCTTGTCCGTTTCGGGCGATTTTGGAATTGTGAATCAGATTGAATTTCAGGGACGTTCATTTGCAGGAGCATCCGTTGCCAATTATGGTGTGGTTGAAACCGGCGATATTGTTTACACTAAATCACCCCTGAAATCTAATCCTTATGGCATCATTAAAGCTAATAAAGGAAAAAATGGCATCGTGTCAACGTTATATGCCGTTTACAAGCCAAAACAAAGTGCCAATCCAGAATTTGTCCAGATTTATTTTGAGCAGGATGCCAGAATGAATAATTATATGCACCCACTCGTCAACAAAGGTGCAAAAAACGACATGAAGGTATCCGCAGAAAATGCGCTCAAGGGACAAATCGTTTTTCCTGACATCAAGGAGCAAAGAACAATCTCTGAGTTTTTCCACAATCTTGACACCCTTATCACCCTTCATCAGCGTAAGCTGGAAAAGCTTGCACAAATTAGAAAAGCCTTTGCAGAGAGGTGCTTTTTACAAAGTCGAAAGGAGTTCGTTATGGCGTTTACAAAAGAAGCCGATTTTGAAGAGGCGGTGGTAAAGCTCCTGATAGAACGCGGCTGGAAAGATGGTGTGCTGAAGAACTACACCGAACAGCAGCTGATCCAGAACTGGGCGAACATCCTTTTTGAAAACAACCGTGGCATTGACCGACTGAACGATTATCCGCTGACGGATGGCGAGATGCAGCAGATCATGGAACAGGTCATGAACGCGAAAACGCCGATGAATCTGAATAAATTTATCAACGGCAAAAGCGTGCTTATCAAGCGTGACAATCCTGACGATAAGCTGAATTTCGGCAAAGAAGTGTCCCTGAAAATCTATGACCGTCTGGAAATTGCAGCCGGACTTAGCCGCTACCAGATCGCAGAGCAGCCAAAGTTCCCTACCAAGTCCAAAATTTTGAATGACCGCCGCGGCGATTTGATGCTGCTCATCAATGGTATGCCGGTCATTCACATGGAACTGAAAAAGAGCGGTGTTTCCATCATAAAGGCTTGCAACCAGATTGAAAAATACGCCGCAGAGGGCATTTTTACGGGACTATTCTCACTGGTGCAGATTTTTGTGGCCATGAACCCGGAAGAAACGGTCTACTTTGCCAATCCCGGCCCGGAAGGACAATTCAACCCCAGCTACTATTTCCATTGGGCGGACTTCTACAACGAGCCGATGAACGACTGGAAAGACGTTACAACGGCACTTTTGTCTATCCCGATGGCGCATATGTTGGTGGGCTTTTATACCGTTGCCGATGGTTCCGATGGCATTTTGAAGGTGATGCGCAGCTATCAGTACTACGCTGCCAGCAAAATTTCGGATGCCGTTTCCAAGGCGAAATGGGAGAATGACCAGCAGCGCGGCGGCTACATCTGGCACACCACAGGTTCCGGCAAGACCATGACTTCTTTCAAGTCCGCTCAACTGATTGCATCTTCCAAGGATGCGGACAAAGTGATTTTTCTGATGGACCGAATCGAGTTGGGCACCCAGAGCCTGAAAGAATACCGCAACTTTGCAGGGGAAAACGAGGAGGTGCAGGCTACCGAGAACACGGATGTTCTTGTGGACAAGCTGAAAAGCACTTCGCCGTCCGATACGCTCATCGTGACTTCCATCCAGAAGATGAGCAACATCAAGGATGATGCACAAAACAAGCTGAACCCCAACGACATTGCGCTGATCAACGCAAAGCGGTTGGTTTTTATCGTGGACGAGTGCCACCGTTCCACCTTTGGCGATATGATGCAGACCATCAAGCATACATTCCCGAAAGCACTGTTCTTTGGTTTTACCGGTACGCCGATCCAAGGCGAAAACCAGAAGAAAATGAGCACCACCGCCACCGTTTTCGGCAACGAACTGCATCGGTACAGCATTGCAGACGGCATCCGGGATCACAACGTGCTGGGCTTTGACCCTTACAAGGTGCTGACCTTCAAGGACAGCGACTTGCGGAAAGCGGTCGCACTGGAAAAAGCAAAGGCATATTCTGTGGACGAAGCTCTGGCCGACCCACAGAAGAGCAAGGTGTTTTATAAGTATCTGAATCTGCCGATGGCAGGCGGAAAAGATGCGCTCGGTGAGGAGATAAAGGGCATCGAGGATTATATTCCCAACACCCAGTATGAGGGCGAAGAACACCAGAAAGCCGTGGTGGAGGACATTTGCGAGAACTGGCAGACCCAGAGCCGCAACAGCAAATTTCATGCCATTTTTGCAACCTCCAGCATCCCGGAAGCCATCCAATATTACAAGCGGTTCAGAGAAGCCGCACCATGGCTGAAAGTCACCGCACTATTTGACCCCAACATTGACAACAACGGCAAAGGCATCACCAAAGAAGAAGGGCTAAAAGAGATCGTAGAAGACTATAACGCCCGCTATGGACAGGACTTCAGCATTCCGACCTTTGCCAAGATGAAAAAGGACATTGCGGCACGGCTGGCGCACAAATCACCCTACCAGCGCATCGAGCGCACCCCGGAAAAGCAGCTTGATCTGCTGATCGTGGTGGATCAGATGCTGACAGGCTTTGACTCCAAGTGGATCAACACCCTGTATCTGGATAAAATGCTGCAATACGAAAATCTGATTCAGGCGTTCTCCCGCACCAACCGACTGTTTGGCGATGACAAACAGTTTGGCACCATCAAGTATTACCGCCGTCCGCACACGATGGAGAAAAATATCGCAGATGCGGTAAAAGAGTATTCCGGCGATAAACCGTTTGGCCTGTTTGTAGATAAACTGGACAAGAACGTGGAAAAACTGAATGCCCTCTATGTGGAGATCAAAGATCTGTTTGTGTCGGCGGGCATTGAAGAGTTTTCGCAGATCCCTGCGGATATGGCAGAGCGCAAAAAGTTTGCCGACCTGTTCCAGTCCTTCAACGAAAATCTGGAAGCAGCCAAGGTGCAGGGCTTCGAGTGGGATAAGCCCATTGTGATCATCAACGAGGATACAGATGAGAAAACGGAACTTCATGCGGACTTTGACGAAAGAACGTTCAAAGTGCTGGCACTCCGCTATAAAGAACTGTTCACGCCGAATCCGGATGGCGGTGAAAATGACCCGGACGATGACGTTCCCTATGCGGTGAACAGCTATCTGACCACCATTGATACTGCTGACATCGACACGGATTACATGAACTCCCGCTTTGAAAAGTACCTGAAAATTTTCTATCAGGAGGGTGCAGAAGCAGAAGCCATCCATCAGGCCGAAACGGAGCTGCACAAGACCTTTGCCACCCTCTCGCAGGAAGAGCAGAAGTACGCTAATATTTTCCTGCACGACATTCAAAGCGGCGCAGTGGTTCCGCAGCCGGGAAAGACCTTGCGGGAGTATATTGCCGAGTACATTGCCCAAAAGCAGAACGACCAGATCCACAAAGTAGCTGAAGTTTTCGGCTTGGACGAAAAGAAGCTGCGGGCATTCATGCGTGCAAACATCACCGAAGCCAACATTAACGAGTTTGGCCGTTTTGATGACCTGAAAGCCACTGTGGATAAGACAAAAGCAAAGGCATATTTTGAAGCAATCGAGGGTACAAAGCTTATTCCGCCCAAGGTGCCTGTCAAGTATGATAAACTCTTGCGCGAGTTCATCGTAAGTGGCGGATTTGATTTGAAAATGCCAAAAGAATCATAAAATGGGTGCAAAATCACCCTGCTGACCAAGAGCCGAGGCGCGTCCTCGGCTCTTTTTTCGCGCCAAAATCCCAAAACACACCTACTTGGGAACAGCGTAAGCTGGGTGAAATGGTTGATGTTTGTAGCGGAATGGACTATAAGCATCTGTCTGAAGGTGACATTCCTGTTTATGGTACCGGTGGATATATGCTGAGTGTAAACAAGGCTTTGTCCTATGACCGTAACGCAGTTGGCATTGGAAGAAAGGGCACGATTGATAAACCATATATTTTGAAAGCCCCATTTTGGACGGTAGATACGTTGTTTTATGCGATTCCAAAAGATAGCAAAAACATAGATTTTACCTTTGATGTGTTTCAAAAAGTTGACTGGAAGAAAAAAGATGAATCTACGGGTGTTCCAAGCTTGTCCAAGATCGCAATCAATGAAACATCCATAAGCACTCCATCAAAACTAGAACAAGAACGCATCGGCAGTTTTTTCCGCAATCTCGATACCCTTATCACCCTTCATCAGCGTGAGCATATAAAATCGATTTTGGAGGTAAAACGTGTTAAACGAAATGAATGAAAACAACCTGTTCTGCGATTATTATGAGCAATGGGTTGCCGTATACAAAGAGGGCGCAGTTCGCCCGGTTACATTGGATAAGTACAAAATGACCCTTTCTTGGGTAAAAAAACTCGCTCCTACTTTGAAACTCTGTGAGGTTTCCAGAGTGACCTATCAGCAGCTTTTGAACGATTATGCCGTAGGCCATGAGCGTCAGACCACGATGGATTTCCACCATCAGCTGAAAGGGGCTATCATGGATGCCGTGGATGATGGTCTGATTGTGAAAGACCCGACCCGGAAAGCGATCATCAAAGGCAAGCCCCCGGTGCCTAAAAAGGTGAAATATCTGAACCAGTTTGAACTGCATCTTTTGTTGAGCGACTTGGATCTACAAGGAAAACTCAACTGGGACTGGATGATTTTGCTGATTGCCAAAACCGGCATCCGCTTTTCCGAAGCTTTGGCGATCACTCCTGCGGATTTTGACTTTTCGCACCAGATGCTTTCCATCAATAAAACATGGGATTATAAGGGGAACGGCGGATTTCTGCCGACAAAAAATAAATCGTCTGTCCGTAAAATTCAAATTGACTGGCAGACGGTGATTCAGTTCGCAGCACTGGTAAAAGACGTTCCTGAAGATAAGCCGATTTTCGTGTTCAAGGAACACGCCTACAATTCCACTGTTAACGATGTTCTGGAACGGCACTGCGACCGGGCCAAGATCCCGGTCATCTCGGTACATGGTCTGCGGCATACCCACGCTTCGGTGCTTTTGTTTGCAGGGGTATCCATTGCAAGCGTAGCAAGGAGGCTGGGGCATTCCAGCATGACAACCACGCAGAAAACCTACCTGCACATCATTCAGGAACTGGAAAATCAGGACATCGACCTTGTAATGCGGTCACTCTCTGGATTAAGCTGATAAAATAATCAACCATCGCTCGCGCTGGTGAAGGATGATAAGAGAAAAGCCAAACCTCAAGCTGTACAGGATGTACGGTGAGGTTTGGCTTTTTGGTATCAGCTGCTCTTTTGATTTTCGTTCATAATTCTTCTGGCTCGTCCGCGCGTGGTGTCCTCAAAGGTTTCATCCTCGCTGAATCGCAGCCAATAGGGGTCTTCCATCAGGCAGGCGTTGGTGCGTTTGACGATTTCCCATGCATTGTAGTCCGGCAGACCCATCATTTTCAGAATTTCCTTGCAGTCCATCCGATTTTTCGGAAAGATTCGCTTCTTTGCCCAGACGACCACATCGACCAGCGGCACTTTGCGGCTGTTGCCGATAAAGAGGTTCAGAGGCAGGTCATACTGCGGCACACTCTCATTGGCGCAGAGATACTGCCCATCTTCGCTCAGATGAGCGATTTCCTTTTCATCCATCATCAATTTCAGATAGGCCATTTTATCACCCCATGGCGGCTTTCAGGTAGTGCATGCGGTATTTCAGGTATTGACGAATCGCAGATGCTCTTTTTTCGCTCAACAATGCAAGAATAGGCGAAATAGCCTGAATGATTTCTGTATACAGCGTATCCGGATCGCGCACAGGCAACACTGGCTCGTCAATCAGCTTGATCTGCTGGGCGTGGTGGCTGCGGAATGGCTTCGATTTATCGAACTGATAACGGAGTTTCGTGTCAGTCAATTCTTCATCCATCGCCCATGCAAGCAGACTGCCGCCATTGTCGTAAATAGGCGGAGCATAATTTTTTCCATCCCGGACGATTACATCAAAATTGTTCTCGTGGCGGTCTTCGTTGCCAATAAAGGCGTCGAACGTCAGCATTTGATAAAGCCACTTCTTACCATATAGTTCTATCGCATACTGGAACAATGCTTCCGGTGAAGCGGCTCGACCGCTGGCAAGGAAATGGGCATCAGCCAAGTCTGCAAAATGATACAGCTGTTCATCGTCCGTTGTGAACTTGGGGCAGACGCTGACCACATCGCAGGAATAGGTCTGAATGTCGGGAAAGAGTTTGGCAGGCATCAGGGCGTATTCCACATGAGGCAGACCCAGAACCTGCGCAATCAGCGATGCCATCACCTCAGAATATGGCTCATATCCAGCCGTTCCGGCCTCTGTGATGGAGTTGCCTTTGACCATAACAAGCTGATCATCTACATGATACCAGCCCTTTGAGAGCATTCCACGGCTCGTCCGTGTTTCACGCTTTTCAACCAACTGGATTTTTGCAGGGACTTCAATTGGGCTCATGGTATCACGCTCCTTTGCTCCATTATATCATGTTTGGATGGATAGACAAGGTAAACTATGGTCAATAGCAAAAATCAAAACATCAAATTGTTTTTGAAATTTGAAGTAGAAAAGTCAAATCAAATATGAAATTTCGATAGAAACATTAAATTTTTAGCTCAATAAGTGAAATGAACGCTCAAAAAAGTGAAATTTGATGGTTGAATACTGAAAAAGTGTTAAAAAGATTTTGATATTCTAAATTCGACTTGAACTGTTTTTTGCATATCGTCCTTGCAGATACCCTTTGGAGATATTCTCACCTTTCCGGGGAGAAAACTCGGTCAGGGCGTAAATATCGGTCTGCATGGTCTTTTCGTTCTTCTCTGCAAACCAAATCTGATCGCGCCGCAGCAATGTCAGGTCGAGAAGTCCGGTATCGTGTGTTGTGAAGATGAGTTGTGCATGGTTTGTGTTGATGGCAGCATCCTGCACCATCTCGATCAGATGTCGTGTCAAGAGTGGGTGCATACTGGATTCGATCTCGTCTACGACCAGCACAGCCCCGGATTCCAAAGCGGCAAGCCACATACCGATGCGAGAGAAGAAACGCTGTGTCCCAACGGATTCCTGCCCCAACGGGAGCCAGAAACCCTTAGAAGTGCCATCTTCGGCATCGAGGGTGTGCAGTGCGGAAATGATAGGCTCTTCCTTGGAGCCTGTAATGCGGATGTCCTTGATACCGAGATCTGCATACAGCATTTCATGCAGGATACGGCTCTTTTCAGAGCCGCCCTGCCGAATGGCAGATAATGTAGCATCCAGCCGCATTTCGGTTCCCATAAAGCCTGTCAATTTTTCAAAGAACCACAGATATGCCTTTTCAGTCTGGGGGCAGTTCCACTCGTTCGAGCTGGACAGATAAAGGCGATTTTCAGCAGTTCGTCCAGAAAGCGTAAGCTGTTCTTGGATGTTTTCACGAAATTGGTAGCCATTTCCCTCTCTGGAAAAAATCAAGGCTTCCCGGCCATTCGGCCAGTGATAGAGATATTCGGTCAGGACTTTGGACTTGTCAAACGAGAACCCATAGGCATACTTGATGCCGCCATAAAAATAGATGACTTCAAAACTGGTCGGCTGTATAGGCTGGTCGGTGAAAGCAAACGGTTCTTGCGGAAGGGACTCGCCTTTCAGCAACTTGGCATACCGCCCGCAGACCATCTCGCGCATGAGCAGGAGTGCATGGAGGACATTGCTCTTTCCGGCTGCATTTGCGCCGTACAGTGCCAGCACAGGCACAAGCTGTTTCTTTTCGTCCGGCGAAATCAGGCAATCAGACAGACTTTTATCCGTAGATGCTTTCAAGCTGATAATAGCCGTGTCCTTGATGGAGCGGTGGTTGGTGACTGAAAATTGAAGCAGCATCGCGATTCCTCCCAGATGATTTTCTGAATCCAGTGTACTCTATTCTGGGCGAAAAGTCAAATTTTGATTTTGAAATTTGCAAATATTCCGCAAAAATAAAGAATAAAATCTAAAATATCGGCTTTTGATACCATTCGGATGCTATCAGGGATCATTCTGCATACACGACTTCCCTCACCACCACTTCCTCAGCCTGCGCTTTCAGCCCGTTCATGTGCGCCACCCAGAGAAGCTGTGCGCGCTCTTTGTCCGGCGCGGGGTACTTGTCTAACAGAGTAGTCATCGTGCGTTCCAGCCACGCGCAGGCCGTTTTCTGGACATCCTGCAAATGCGGCCAGAGCGTACCGTTCAGCAACATCCGGTTGTACAGCACGGGGTACTGGGTTTTGAGGTAGGTCAGCCGCATCCGGCCATACTTGCCCAGCGGTTCGGAATCATCGGTCTGCGGCAGGGTGAGCAGGGGCAGCTGATACTCCCCGACCTGGGCGTAATGGATCTCGGTGCGGACGGCATTCGTGCTCTTCATGGAAATTCTCCTTTGCATTTTCAACGTGTGTTGTGGTCTTTGTGGAAAACGGTGTTCACTTCTTCCGGCTCTGCGCGGTCAGCCAGTTGCCCTGCGCCTGATAGTAGTGCTCCATCGTGTTGGGGGCGTTCAGAATGGTGGTGCGCAGATAGGCCATGATGTTCTTGATGGGCTGGGTGGTGTTGGACATCACATCGAAGATGTACTCAACGTGTTGGCTGGTCAGCTTGTCTAATCGCAGCCGGATGGCTTTGGTGGTCTGCGGCTGCTTGCCGACGTACTGGGTCTGCCGAGGACAGCAGTACATCTCCACAATGTTGTCCAGCAGTTCCTCCAGCTTGTCGGGGTCGTACCGCTGGGCAAGGGTGTCGATCTCCAGCCGTTCCCGAAACTCCTCCCGCACCTGTGCTTCCATCTGGTCAAAATCTGCGGATTCGTCTGTCTGCCCTGATAGATTAGTACTTTGTCTTTTAGTATTTTGTTTATTAGTATTTTGTTGTGTTGGATTCTCCAACGTTGGAAAATCCGACATTGGATTTTCCGATGATGGTGAATTTGGCACTGGAGCAGGGCGTTTTTCAATCCGTTCTTTCTGCGGCAGGTCAAAGACTTCATAGTTGTAGTCAATAATGCGGCCACGGGCATCACGGACTTTGCTCCGACACAGATACCCGCCATCTTCCAGTTCGTGAACCGCACTTCTCACACTGTCGATGCCATCCCTGCACCCGGTTGTCAGCCCTTTCAGGCTGTAATCCCAATCGTCCGGCAGGGAGAGCATATAGGACAGCAGTCCCTTGGCTTTCAGGGACAGTCTCTTATCCTGCAGGTGGTGGTTGCTCATAACGGTGTAGTTGACGTTTTTATTGACGCGGAATGTTGACATGGCGGCTTCCCTTTCAGCCCAATGCGGGCAAGAGAAAACGCAGCATCTCCCGGCTTTCGGGAAACGCTGCGTTCAGACAGGGAAGCCTGCTGTGAGCTGGCACAGCAACGGCAGCACTGCATATTTCTAACGGACATCTAACACAACTACACCTGAAATGCAGCCGTTGACGCCCCGTGTGAAAAAGGCTTTTTCTAACGTCATTTCGCAAAAAGTGGCCGAATTTTGCCTGCAAATTGCGGTGTGACGTGCCTTTTGGGAGACTAACTATTAAAAGTCAAGCCCCAAAATGAAAAAATCCGTCTGCCGACTGCTGCCCCTGACAAACAGCATTCAAATGCCATAATCAATGCAGCGAGGGCGACGGAGAGAATAGCAAAGCAAGCCCGGCCAACCCTCGCAGAAACAGAATAGCATTTGAATGCTTCGGTTTGTCAAGGGTTCGCTGCGCCAGCTAAGTTGTTCTTGGATTTGGCTCAGGCTCTGGAGAGAATCAGGCAGCTACAAGATATGCTTTGCCAGATTTCTGCAAGGCATAGATTAGCCGCACAAGTTTCTTCGTGGCATGGGATAAGGCAACATTGTAGTGCTTTCCTTCAGCACGTTTCTTGGCAAGATATTCAGCAAAGACGGGATTCCAGTGGCAGACGTACTTGGTTGCGTTGTAGAGGGCATATCGCAAATAACGAGAACCACGCTTCTCCATGTGAGCGTAACAGTTTGTAAGTTTTCCGGACTGGTATGTAGATGGAGAGCAGCCAGCGTAAGCAAGGATTTTGTCAGGAGATTCAAAGTTGGAAAAATCACCGATTTCAGCAAGAATCATGGCTGCTGACTGGATACCGACACCGGGAATAGAAAGAATCGGTGGATTCAGTTCATCCATGATTTTCTGAATAGAAACTTCAATTTCATCAATCTCGGAGGTGAGTTCCCGAATGAGTTTAATGGTATGCTTCAGTTCCAGAAATTTAGCAGGCATAACGGAACCAATGGAAGTTCTGGCAGCATCTCGAATCTGGATAGCCTTATCTTTGCCATAACGACCCTTGGATGCTGTCGCAAGAAGGTTTGTCAGCTTGGTGAGATGAATTTCTGAAATCTGTTTTGCACCGGGATATTCACTGAGGAGCGCATAAACCGAAGCAATATGGAGAGAGGGAACGAGCTTCTCCAGTTCTGGAAACAGAATCGTGACCAGTCTGGACACTGACTGCTTCAGCTTGGCTCTTTCACGAACCTTATCGAATCGGTATCTTGTTAGTGACTTTAACTCTTCGTTATGGTATGCTGTATCCGTGTAGGACTTGAGGTCTACATCGGACAATAGCATAGTTGCAATCGTTCTTGCATCCACACGATCGGTTTTGGTTTTGCGAAGGCTGAGACTTTTTCGGTACAGGTTGGTGTGCAAAGGATTCATGACATAGACGGCCAGGTCATTGTCAAGAAGAAATCCAAGAATGTTGTAGCTGTAATGTCCGGTAGCCTCAAGTCCTACTTTTATTTTGTCTGACTTTTTGGTACAGTCTCGAATCGTCTGAAGCAGCTGCTTGAAGCCATCCATGTTATTGGGGATGGTAATGCAGTCGGCACGAATCGTTCCGTCCGAGTCGAGAATACAGCAGTCGTGCTTATCCTTGGCAACGTCAATTCCAACACAAACCATTTTGATACCTCCGGCGTATTTATTTCGATGCTGTTCAGGACCACAGACTTCTTTGCTCTTGTAACCTCGTTCTAAATAAACCGTCTGGCGGTATCTAACTGATTAACATTTCAACAAAGAAGCTGTGGTTGGAGCCTCCCAAAAACCGTCTTTGCGGTAGTAACGCCTCACCAATCCACAGCACCCTGAAACTATTGTAGCATTCCGCTGGAGAGCGGTCTATAAATACTACTATTTTATTATACGAGGTAACGCCTATGAATAATACGATTCCTTTTCACTCCGCAACTCACGCTCCGCAGATCACGGTGGATGTGAACATCCTGACCATGCTGAAACAGGCGGCATCCTGCCTGACCGAAATGGCAAGCGAGAATGTCTACCTTGCCGCCATCGGTCCCGACATGGAGCTGACCATTATCGTGGAGGAGGATGCCCCTTCCATTCTGCCTTGTTTTGACGAGGACGATGCCCTGATTTCCGTAAAGGGTGCGCCGCTGTTTATCAGCTACAATCCGGCGCAGGTCCTCAAGCTGGCAGGCAAGCGGTACCTGACCGGCCCGGTCATCTTCTACCGCACCGATGGGCACAGCGCCATCGTATCCCTGACAGTGGAGGACATTTATCGCTTTCAGACCTATTTGGAAAGCCACAGCACCACCCTGATGGCAGATGGGCAGAAGCTGACCTGCATCTGCATCGACTGAGGTGTGCCATGCTGAACTTTTTTATCGGTTTCGCATTTTTTGAAGCAGGTGCCATTTTCGGCTTCTTCGTGGCGGCTCTGCTGAACGCCGCCCATGCCGGGCAGGAGGATGACCATGAAGAAATTTGAAGTGGAGATCACGGAGACCCTTCAGCGCACCGTGACCGTAGAAGCCGCTTCGCAGGAAGAAGCGGAGCGTATGGTTGACCGTGGATGGCGCGATGGAGATTACGTCCTCACCGATGAGGATTATGTGGGGGTCGATTTCAAAACGACCGGTGAGCACGAACTTTCGGAAAAGAAGATGCTGGACGTTCTTCTCGTGAAGCCCAATGAGCATCCCCGAAACGTCAGCATCGGCGCAGAACTCGAAGATTTGCAGCAGGCTGTGGGCGGCTCCATCGGCGCAAGCTACCCGTTTGAAGATCCGGTTGCCATCGTCTACAATGATGACGGCAAGCTCATGGGACTGCCCCTGAACCGTGCCCTTCGGGATGAAAACGGAGAAATGTATGATGCCGTTGCCGGGACTTTTCTGGTTGTGGGGCTGGGCGAGGAGGATTTCGCATCCCTGACCCCGGAACTGGCGCAGAAGTACGAGCAGCTTTTTCATCAGCCGGAAGCCTTTCTGAAGTTGGGCAATCGTCTGCTGGTGCTGTCGGTGCCCGACGAACCTCCGACAGAAAAGCCCTGCACCAAGCCTCCGGCAGAGCATGACCGCTAAAATCCCCCTGCTGCACGGGAGGTGATGGCAGTGCAGGAAGAAATCGAACAGAAAACCTTCAATATTATGATCTCCACCACCAAGCTGTCTGCCCGGACTGTTCTCCGGGCGGTAAAAGCGGCGATTCGGTTGTACCAGTCCAAGGCATCCCAAGGCAAGCAGAGCGTCCGCACCCTTCTGCGGCAAAACCGGGGCGTTTCCAGCGTGGAGATCAGCAAGACCGGCATCCGTGGGTTGGAACGCTACGCCAAAAAGTACGGCATCGACTACGCCATCCGAAAGGACACCTCCGAGGTGCCGCCCCGGTATCTGGTCTTTTTCAAAGCCCCGGATGCAGAAGCCTTCCAATCGGCGTTCAAGGAGTATTCGGCATCCCTGCTGAACAAGGACAAACGCCCCTCGGTGCTGGCACGATTGCAGGAGCTGGTGCAGGCGGCGGCAGAACTCCCCGGCAAAGTCCGGCACAAGGAACAGGAGCGTGGGCTGTGACCACAAAAAAGCTGACAAAGCTGCTGGCGCTGTACCTGCCCTATCTTCTGCTGGGGCTGGTGGCAACCAACCTTGGTGAGGCGTGGCGGCTTGCGGAGGGCAAAGAGCTGGGCGATAAGATCATGTCCATGATGGGCACCATCCCGGTGGCGTTTGCGGACCCTCTGCCCAGCCTGCATCCGCTTGATTTGCTGGTGGGTCTGTGCTGCGGCGCAGGGTTATGGCTGGCGGTCTATCTGAAAGGAAAAAATGCTAAGAAGTACCGCCACGGCATGGAATACGGCTCTGCCCGGTGGGGCACGCCCAAGGACATTGAACCGTTCATGGCTCCAAAGTTCGAGGACAATATCATCCTGACCAAAACGGAGCGGCTGATGATGTCCAACCGTCCGCCTGACCCCAAGAACGCCCGAAACAAAAATGTGCTGGTGGTGGGCGGTTCCGGCAGCGGCAAGACCCGGTTTTGGCTCAAGCCCAATCTCCTGCAATGCCACAGTTCCTATGTGGTCACCGATCCGAAAGGAACTATCGTGCTTGAATGTGGCAATGCAATGTTGAAGAATGGCTATAAGGTCAAGATCCTGAATACCATTAACTTTTCCAAGAGTATGCACTACAATCCCTTCGCCTATGTCCACAGCGAAAAGGACATTCTGAAACTGGTCACGACCCTGATGACCAACACCAAGGGCGAAGGGTCCGGCGGAGACCCTTTCTGGGAAAAGTCCGAAAGACTGCTTCTGACCGCACTGATCGCGTATCTGCATTATGAAGCCCCGGTGGAGGAACAAAACTTCGCTACCCTGCTGGAAATGCTCAACACCATGCAGGTGCTGGAGGACGATGAAGAATACCAGAACCCGGTGGATCTGCTGTTTGAAGAACTGGCAAAAAAGAAGCCCAACAGCTTTGCCGGGCGGCAGTACAAACTTTACAAGCTGGCTGCCGGTGATATATGCTCTAAGTGACTTCTTAATCATGATTTTGTCATGGTTAGTGAAGCAATCACTTAGAGCATTTTTGTTTCAGGAGGTACAGCTATGAGAAACGAAAAAATCACCCCACTGTACGAGCGCCTGAGCCGGGACGATGAGTTACAGGGCGAGAGCAATTCCATATCCAACCAAAAACAGATGTTAGAGGATTTTGCCCGCCGGAATGGACTGCCAAACCCTACGCACTTTACCGATGACGGTATCTCAGGCACCCGTTTTGACCGCCCTGGATTTTTGGCGATGATGGAGGAAGTGGAGGCAGGGCGTGTAGAGGCAATCGTCATCAAGGACATGAGCCGGTTGGGGCGCGACTATCTGAAGGTCGGTCAGGTCATGGAGGTTTTGCGGCAGCGTGGAGTTCGGCTGATCGCCATCAACGACGGTGTGGACAGTCTGAAAGGCGATGACGATTTTACCCCGTTCCGCAACATCATGAATGAATTTTACGCCCGTGATACCAGCCGGAAAATCCGCTCTGTGTTTAAGTCAAAAGGCATGAGCGGTAAGCACCTGACAGGCACCGTGATTTACGGCTACTTATGGGACGAAAAACGGGAGCATTGGCTGGTAGATGAGGAAGCTGCCGAAGTGGTACGCCGTATCTTTTCCCTCACGCTGGAGGGATATGGGCCTTATCAGATCGCCTGCAAATTATCCGCAGACCGGATTGAAATTCCTGTCGTACACCTTGCCCGCTTCAACGAGGGTGTGAACCGTTCAAAGCCGGTCAAAGACCCCTATGGATGGGGATCATCTACCATCGTGAACATTTTGAAAAAACGAGAGTATTTGGGGCACACCATCAATTTCAAGACCCGCAAGCACTTTAAGGACAAGAAAAGCCACTATGTTTCTGAGGACGAGTGGACGATCTTTGAGAATACCCATGAAGCCATTATCGACCAGCAGACCTTTGATCTGGTGCAGAAAATCCGCAGCAATGTACGGCGTTATCCAAACGGCTGGGGCGAAGCAGCTCCCCTCACAGGCTTACTCTATTGTGCCGATTGTGGCGGCAAGATGTATGTCCACCGCACCAACAATGGCAAGCGGATTTCTCAATATACCTGTTCCAATTATACCAAAGTTCCGTGTGGGACACTATGCCTTACACAACACCGTATCAATGAGAGTGCTGTTCTGACATTGGTTTCCGACACACTCCGGGCTATCGCTGAATATTCGAGAAATGACCGGACGGAATTTATTCACACTGTTCAGGAGACGCAGGTTGCTCAACAGAGTGCCGATATATCGAAAAAGCGCAGGCGTCTGGCTACTGCCCAAAAGAGAGCCGGAGAACTGGAAAAACTGATTTGCAAAATCTATGAGGATAACGCCCTCGGCAAGCTGCCGGATACACGATATAAGGCGCTTGATGCACAGTATGCCAAAGAGCAGGACACACTTGAGATTGAAATTGCGGAGTTGGAAAAGGCTGTTACCGGCTATGAGCAGAGCCAGAAATCAGCAGAGAAATTTATAGCCCTGATTGATAAGTACGAGAATTTTGACACGCTGACAAATACCATGCTCAACGAGTTTGTAGAGAAAATCCTTGTCCATGAACGCTCCCGAAAAGGCAGTCAGGATACCACGCAGGAAATTGAAATCTACTTTAATTTTTTAGGACGCTATATTCCACCATCCTTACAGCCGGTTCCTTTAACCACGGAGGAACAGGAAGAACTGCGGAAAAAAGAAGAACGCAAGGACAGGCTTCATCAGAACTATTTGAAGCGGAAAGCCAGCGGCGCACAAAAACGATATGAGGACAAAATCAAGGCGAAGAAAAAAGCGGAAATGGACGCTAAGAAATCCCTGATCCGGGCTGAGGACATGAAAAAAGGCGTTTATTCTACTGTTAGCCAGCTGCCTAAAGAAGAACCGCGCAAAGGCAGCATAGCAGCCAGCGCAGCGGTTTAACCATCACGGAGCAAAGGAGCATGAATATGAATAAGTTGACTTACATTCGTTGTGGAGATTATGATATACCCAACCTAAAACTTTCTGAACAGCCGGAAACTTCTATCGGCAAGTACGGCAGGATGCGAAAATCCTACCTGAAGGAACATCGTCCTATTCTCTACAACCAACTGCTGATGAGCGAGAAGTTGTATCCACACCTGTTAGAGATTGACCGGACAGCGCAGGAGCGTATGGACACCATGTTACCTCACATGATGGAGGCTGCGGGTGTCACGGAGGAACTGAAAGCCTGTGATCCTATGCGTTGGGTGGGGCTGATGAACACATTAACGGCACAGATTGAGGAAATTTTAATCAGGGAACTGATTTGCAGCTGAATGGGAGGTGCGGGAAATGCTGACCTTTGAAAAGGTTTTGAAAGTGTTTCAGGCATATCTGGATGATGATCCTCTGTATGAGGTGGTGCAGACCAGCCACGGTTATACATTGATGGCATGGGAACCTCACCGGAATGACTGGTACAGCGCCGAAATACAGAAAACTCCGGAGGATTTACGGAACGCTTTGTTGGGTACATACGCCAACTTTCTGGAAGATAAGATTACCGGAAATGACCGCGAGCTGACTGTGACAGAAACCGGAGAAATCCAGCAGAGGTGCCGGGAACTTTGGGAAAAGTGCCGGGAAACTTGATATAGAAACGCCAGAAGGAGGCCGCGATTATGCGTCCTCCTTCTGCTTCGCAGTGTGTTCCATTTTGAGCGCCCCGTCTATGGCACCTTCGATAATCGGCAGGTATTCTTCAGGGCAAAGCTTCAGCTTGTGGCTGACCCGTTGCCGCTGTTCGCTTTCTTCCCGCATGATCTCCGGGTTAAAATACCGTTCCACAGGAAGTCCGCAGATCTTAATCAACTGGATCATCACAGGCAGGCTCGGAATCGCACCTTGATTCTCAATGTTGGCAAGATACCGCCATTCAATCCCAACCATTTCTGCCAATGTTTTTCGTGCCAGACGCTTTGCCTCTCGTGCGGCTTTGACATCTGCGCCGAAGGTTTCAAAACCGGGACAATCTTCAACTTTCGCCATATAACATCACCCGGTTACATTGTATAATTCATACTTTGCCCGTGGAATGTTGCTATATGCAGGTTAGTTGAAGTTTATAATTCATATTTCGTTTCTTGCATTGTTCGAGAAAGAGAACTATAATATATCCTATGGAGGTGCGAAATGGACTATATGACATTGAAAGAGGCCGCCGAGAAATGGGGCGTAACACCTCGTAGGGTAAATTATTATTGCGCCGGAGGGCGTATCCCCGGCGCTGTGAAAATGGCTGGTGTTTGGCTTCTCCCAAAAACTGCGGAGAAGCCGATTGATGGTCGGACAAAACAAGGAAAGGAACTGCGCCATGAATAAAATTTTGATTATAGATGATGACAGAGAACTGTGCGCTTTGATTAAACGCAGCGTACAATCGGAACATATAGAAGCTGATTTTTGTAATACCGGAAAAGAGGGCTTGCAGAAATTAAAAGACCAGGAGTATCAGCTTGTGGTGCTGGATGTGATGATGCCCGGTATGGATGGTTTTGAAACGCTGGAAGAAATCCGCAAAGAGAACAGCCTGCCGATTTTGATGTTTACATCCAAAAATGACAGCATTTCTAAAGTGCGGGGATTACGGGCTGGGGCGGACGATTATCTGACAAAACCGTTTGATATGGACGAACTGATTGCCCGAATTGTTTCTCTCATTCGCCGCTACACTCGCTTTAATCAGCAAGCCGGAGCTGTGCAAAAACTGGATTTTGACGGATTGCAGATTGACCTTGAAAATCGTTCTGTTACGACGGAAAACGGCACTTTTGAACTTCCAC
>OIUA01000144.1_pt1 | contig 23448 bp, 28 predicted proteins | sample 1586881 | NCBI WGS metagenome assembly OIUA01 (sample SAMN02674964, study PRJEB24791) | human gut metagenome, SKBSTL008 | isolation source: stool | host: Homo sapiens | place: USA | reverse complement strand
ACCCCACCGCGCACATCGCCGGGGAGGTGGAGAACACTTTCTCGGCCTCGATGGCAGAATTGGCAAAGAGGGAATATTCGGGGCGGGTGGAGAGATAGGAGAAGTTGGACATAAAATCAGCTCCTTTATGTAGGATGATTATTGGCAGTATTTCAGTAATTCTGGAAATTTATCACTGGCATCACGAATCATCCAGCGCTTAAATGCAGCAAAGGGAGCATTCCACTTTAATTTCATCATAATGGACAGCTCTAAATCTTTTTTGTCTTCCCCGTCAGCTGCATTGTAATCCGTTACACATTCTTCGAATGCATTCAGTTCTTTTGACAGCTGCTTTCGGATGATTTTGGCCTCTTCGATTTTCTGTGCAGTCGAGCCATAATATACTTCGTTAAGGAGTGCCACCGTGTTTCGGGTTTCAACGTCGTCTTCTAATGCAGTAATTTCTAATTTATCTGGCATAAACGGTTCACTATGCCGACGAAATGCAATTTTCTTATCAACTGCAACTTTTGTACAATCCAGAATCGGTGTGAACTTATCGTTTTTTATATTGTTGCAATGATTGCAAGATAAAAACAGATTTTCCCAATCGAACATCAAATCTCGGTTTCCACGATGTGGAACGAGATGTTCTATTTGGAGATTGTCCAAATCTTTCTTCTCACAAAGGTAGCATTTATGTGCAAACATCAATCCAAGTGCTTTATTCACTTCGTTGGTATTATACTTTCCGCTACCTTTGCGTTTTTCTCGTTTCAAGGATTCGATTGCTACATGGGCTTCGGAGCTGTCAGGTCGTTCGAATTTGACCATTAGAGCACCTTCTTCCCCTCAATCTTGGAAAGGACATCTTCCGCATCTTTCAATTCCATTCGTAAGTCTGCGCGTTCTGCGCGTTCGTCATCGGAAAGGTCCGTCCGCCCATAAAGCTCCTGATATCGCTTTGCTTTCTTTTGTAACTCATCAGAAAAAGCTGTTGCATCCAGATAGCCTTCTGCAATATCATCAACGGAATAGGAAGAAAAATCTGTAAAACGAACCTGCTTTTCTAAATCATAAATGCAGGCATTGCTGATGGAGTTCAGGATATAGGCGGAATGTGTTGTAATGATAAACTGGATGCGTGGGAAGAACTCTGTCAGGAAGGGCAGGATTTTCCTCTGAAGTTCCACATGAAGATGCGTTTCCAGCTCATCAATCAGCACAATGCCTTCCACATCGTACTGGCTCAGTTCGCCTTTCAGCAACCAGTTGCGGTCCATACGGAGGATTAGGTCTGCGACAATACCGATGATTGCAGAATAGCCATCAGAAAGTTCATCCAAACTATATGGATTTCGACCTTTCTGTTCAATTAGAAAATTATAGTTTTTATAGTCATATATCAATCGGATGCTGTCATCGCTCAATAATACTTTTAGCGCATTTTCGAAGCGGGAAAACCATTCCGCGATTTTCTTCTCGACACTTAAATCATTTTCATTCTTTGCATATGCCTGTTGAGTTTTGAGATGAACCATATATTTCAGCAAAATATTTTCTGGTGTATCATCCAAACTGTATTGATTTTCTAGTTTTACATCTTGAACTCCCTTTGCGCGATGAATCACTGTCTTTCTGTCTGCCGGAAAGTAAGCAGTTACAAATTCTCCCTGACTATATAAACGGTCTAAGCCTACTACATTTGAAACGTCTACTTCTACTCCAGAATTATACTTTGCAAATGTTTCGGCAACAATTTTTTCAAGTTCAGAAAGCTTATCATTCGATTTATAGGATCTCCGAATACACAATTTCTGATAGACCCCATCATCGATTGCCTGCAGATAATCTTTCATCGCCTGCAATACTGAAGTTTTACCGGAGCCATTTTTACCAGTCAGGATAAGATGCTGACGCTTTTCAGGGTTCAGTTTGATTTCAATGTCTTTTAGATGTCGAACCTCATTGATGTGGACACTTGTAATAAAATGTTCCATAATATCACCTCTGACCGTTGCATAATTGCTTAAATGTCTGCCACATTGCAGCATACGCTTCTGCTCCAACCAGTTCTTTTAGCAGTTGCTCCCGAAGCTCAGGTTTCAGCTTTTGAATCGAGTTCTTTGCCTTGATTGCATCAAACTTTGCATTATTGTAGTCTCTTTCTTCTTCAAAAGTCATCATCGTATGCTCCTTTCGTGGTAAAATGTTCTGTTTAACGTTATTATACCGCTAAAATCCGCTGCTGCACACCCTTTTACCCAAAATATTCCTGCATCAGCGCCTTTCTCATCAGTTCCAGCTTTTCAAGGCTTTGCTGTACGGTCTGCTTCTGCTGGTCTACACGCTCTACAAAGGCGGCAAATTCGTTTTGCAGGGTAAGCGGCGGCAGATGCACTTCTATTTCTTTTAACTTTGTAACATTTATTCCGGCCATGATTGCACCCGAACTCACTAATTCAATTTGGTGTTTGATAAAGTTACTATTATGTAGTTGGTGCATCATAAAGGTTGGGACGGCTCTCTTCTTATCAATGCGAATTCTCAATACATCGGAATGAATAATGCCATTTTTTAAGTTTTCAGGAAATACAGCGCAACGTCCCACATTGCCCTTTCGAGACATGGCAATATCACCAGGAATAATAGAATACGACTCAAGCTGTAAAGCTTTTTCTGCGGTAATAAAATGTGTTGGCTTTAAGAGAAAGTTGCTGTTGATTTGAGGAATTTCCCATACAGCAACGCCTGTGGACTGGTATTCATCTTTACTTAACTGTGTTCCAAATGGGCCACACTTAATATCATCTTGATCGGCACATATGTTTACTATCTTTTCTTTCTTCCATGGACACGCTGGACTTGCTAAATCTCCAAACATCTCCACAAACCGTGCCTTTACCAGCTCGTCCAGTTTGGCAAGCTGCTGCTTACGGAGAGAAATCAACTGCTCTAACTTCTTGAATTTTTCTGCAATTTCTTTCTGCTGGTTTACTTCAGGTAACGGGATTTCAATGCTTTCAACGATGGATTTAGAAATTTCTTTAAAAGTCGCACCACGTCCCAACGAATTGAGATAGTCTGTTTTTGATTTCAAGAAAAAATAGAGGTATTCATTATAAATCGCATCTGAGCAAATAAGGTTCTTGAATCCCTGATTGCAACACATTTCACAACCGGCAATTGCGGTTTTGCCAATCGGCGCGCGAGAAGATAAAATGACTGTTCCTGCCGGCAGATAAGACAATCCTGTTTTTTCTTTTCCCTCTTCAGTAATGTGCCGAACTGAATCCATAATGTAAAAAGTATCTTCGTTCAATTCAGCAGGTGTTATCCATTTGATGTTGCCATCCCAGTAGGACGTAACAGATGTTTTTGGTGTCGAACCAGATACAATAGTACAAACCTCTCCCAACTTCGCCATCATACCATCTCCTCCAACTCTGCCAGACCCTTGGTGATCTCCATTTCCAGCTCATGCAGGTCGGCAAGGATCTCCGTAGTCGAGGGATACTCCACCGGCACATACTCGGTCTCTTTGTACTTATTGATGGACAAATCGTACCCATTGGCGGCAATCTCCGCTTTGGGCACAAAGAAGCTCTGCTCGGTGCGCTTGCGGTCAGTTTCGGCATCGAGGTTATGGAACCGGGCGATGATGTCCGGGATGTCGTTTTCCTTCACCTCGGTGCGCTTGTCGTCCAGCGAAAAGCCGTCGGCTTTCATATCGTAGAACCACACCTTATCGGTGCCGCCCGCGCCGGTCTTGGTAAACACCAGCACCGCTGTGGACACGCCTGCGTAGGGCTTGAACACGCCGGAGGGCATGGAGATGACCGCCTGCAGCTGGTGGTTTTCAATCAGTTCTTTTCGGATGCTCTGGTGCGCCTTGCTGGAACCGAACAGCACGCCGTCCGGCACGATGCAGGCGCAGCGTCCGCCGGTTTTGAGCATCCGCAGGAAGAGCGCAAGGAAAAGCAATTCTGTCTTTTTGGTGTTGGTGACGGCTTTCAGGTCGTCGTTGATGCTCTCGGCATCCACAGTGCCCTTGAACGGCGGGTTTGCAAGGCAGACGGTATACTTGCTGCAAATGGAGTTTTGCTTCGACACGCTGTCCTTGTAGTCGATCTCCGGGTTCGTGATGGAGTGGAGCATCAGATTCATGGCCGAAATGCGCAGCATGGTGCGGTCCATGTCAAAGCCGGTGAACATCGGGCCGGCAAAATGCTGCCACTGTTCCGGAGTCATATCGTCCCCATAGTACTTGCGAACATATTTTGCGCTGGACACCAGAAAACCTGCCGTACCGCAGGCCGGGTCACAGATGAAATCGTCCGGCGTGGGCTGCACCAGCTCCACCATCATATCAATGATATGCAGAGGCGTGCGGAACTGGCCGTTCCGACCCGCCGTTGCCAGCTTGCCCAGCATATACTCGTACAGGTCGCCCTGCATATCAAGGTCGGCAATGTCGTGGGTGTAAAGATCCTCCAGCCCGGTGATGATCTTTTGCAGCACCTGCGGCGTGGGAATCAGGAACAGGGCATCGTCCATGTACCGCGCAAAGGCGGTGTTGCCCTCATCCGGGCGGGTGGGGTCGTCTGCGATCTCCACCAGCTCACCGTTTGCGTCAAAGTCCGGCAGACGGCCATATTTCATCTTTTTGATGGCAGGGAACACCCGCTGCTGCATGGTCAGGAAAATCTCGCGGGAATCTTTATCCTTGAAGCGGCTCCACCGCATAGACTGTCCTGCCGCGCTGGCCGGGAAGATATGCTCCATCTTTTCGCCCGCCATGTTCTCAAAATCTTCGGTGGCAAGCTCTTTCTCGTCCAGTGACCGGATGAACATGAGATAGGTCAGCTGTTCAATGACGGTCAGCGGATTGGTGATGCCGCCTGCCCAAATGTCCGTCCAGATCTTGTCTACCTTATTTTTAATGGCTCCTGTTACCATGCGTTCCTCCTGAATGTTTGCCAATCGCAAACGCTTTTCATCTTGATTTTTTGGTGATAATATCACAATTTTATTATAGCAGTGTACGATTGCATTTTCAACGTAGAGTGTTTAGCGGAAGTGCTTTCTTGATCGCAAGGCAAGAAAGTAGTGGAACGTTAAAACAGCAATTTGCGATATGCAATTCAACGCTGTTGCTGTTACATGAAGAAGTTGAATTGTTATAAAACGGTAAAGTGAATTTTACCTGCTTTGCCGTTTTTTCTTTACATCTGGACTCCAACATGCTTTTGTGCTATTCAGCGATTCCATCGCGCAGCCTGCGCTCTGCTTACCAACTGATGATCTCCGGCGGTGATGTGAAAGCCGTACAGGGAACAACACCTGTGCAGGCTGCCCCGGTTGAAGCAGAACCGGCCATCTCCGTGTCGGCACTTTTGGAGCTTCTGAAGGACGCAGACCCTGCCGTAAAAGCACAGCTCCGCTTGGCTCTGCTGACCTGAATTGCAAAAAATAGCACGAATTGCAGAGTAATTCACAGACTTACTCCATCTGACACGAAAAATGCGGACCGTGCAGAGACCGTGCAACTGGCGTACAAAAAGAAAATCCCACGAGGAATCTTACGATTCTTCGTGGGATTTTGGTGCGCTCGAGGGAACTCGAATCCCTGGCCCTCTGATTAAAAGAATGGCCGCTCTAGGATTTGGTCGTTTTTCGCCGTGTGTTTTTATATAGAATCATCGTCGTTTTTATGCTTGGTCGTGCATCTTCGCACCCGACCTTTTTCGGTGGATAAGGCACAAATAAGGCACTTTCAAGAGAACACCCCACAATGAACAGAAAGAGAAGCAGCCCACAGGCCCGGCGGAATCATCCCCGCCCCCTGTGGGCTGTATTTTTGTTTCCCGGTCATGCGTGGTTCTCGTCCCGAATCCGGGTGAACACATCCGTTAGAGCGTCCGCCGCTGCTGCATCCGCCGAACGGATGAACCCGGCGTAAATATCGGTGGTGGTGCTGGTCTTGGCGTGACCCAAACGGCCAGAAACCGCCGTAACGGGAACATGGGCCGCTATCAGCAAGCTGGCGTTGGTATGCCGTAGGCTGTGAAAGTGTACGGGCGGCAGGTCATGCGCCGCCAGAAAACCCGGGAACCATGTTGTTACCGTCTTGGGGTCGATGGGTGCGCCGTTCCATTTGGTAAACAGCAGGTCGTTTTCCACCGTCTTACCCTCTATTTCCACCTTGCGCACCCACTCGGAACCAATTTTGAACCGCTCTGCCTTTTGGTGTTTGCGGTATTCCTGCAAGAGCTGCACACAGTCCGCGCCCATCTTGATGCACCGCCGGGAGCGTTTTGTTTTGGGCGAGGTGAACACCGTGCCTTTGCCCGGGATGTATTGCAAGGTGCGTTCAATGGAAATCGTACCCGCATCTAAATCCACGTCAGACCAGCGCAGACCGCAAATCTCGCCGCGCCGTGCGCCCGTGAACAAGGCAAGCTGTGTAATGACACTGAATTGTGTGGGTGCATCCTGCAAGGCATTCAGCAGCTTGGCAACGTCCAATTCTTCGAGGGCCTGCACGTCTATCTCTTCGGCCTTGGGTGCCTCTGCCCGCTTGCAGGGGTTTTCTGGTACAAGCCCCCACTGTACCGCCTTTGTGAACACGCTGGACAACATCCGGTGATAGTGCTGCACCGTGTTCCCGTTGAGCCTGCCGCCGTCCTTGGCGTGCTCTGTGAACGCCTTGGAGAGGGGAAGCCCAGCGACCCGGGAAACCTTTTCCGCCGTGCTCTGGCTCACGTTCGCGCCCCTGTGCACGTTCCGCATGGTATCTTCCCCAATGCCTGCCGCTTTTGCAATCTCGCCCCGCTTACCGTGCGGCAGCAGTTCCAGCAGGGCAGGCGTTGCGGTATAGGTGCTATCTTCTCGCACACCCTGTTCCTCTAAGTTCGAGTAAAAGGCCATGAGGTGCGAGGGTTTGACTTGGCAGACCTTGAGTTGACCCAGCCCGGCGGAGATACGCGGCACAAGCCGCCGATAGTTGTAAACCGTCTTGGCCTTGAGCTTCTTTTCTGCATATTCGGTGAACCACCGCTCTATCAGATCATCCATCTTCATAGATGCTTCAAGAGAAATACCGTTGCGCACTTCCTGTTCGAATGCGTCCGCCTGCCGTTTCAGCTCTCTTTCCAACTTCTTCCCGGTCATGCCCGGTGGGGGTGTATAGGTGCGGTTTACCAGCACTTGACGGCCTTGCCGATCATAGCCGTTAGAAACCCGGATGCAGTAGGAGCAGGAGCCGTCTTTCTTCACCCGCTTTGTTATCTTTGCCATGTGGTTACACTTTCTGTGGGACTGCGCCCACGCTGACAGCGGCAGAGAAGCCCCGCCGGGCGGCTTTAGCTGTTCTTGTGGTCTGTATCTTTGGGAGCATCCCCGGCGGCGTCCTGTGCATCCTGTGCGTTCTCTGGTGGATGTTTTTCCTCTCGCTGATATTTATAAATTTGAGTAAGTTCCTCAATTCTTTCTCTTGCAACACGCTGACCGTCTGCATTCAGTTCCTCATAGTAAACGACAATATCCCGCAAGTCGGGCGGCAAAAAACGGAACAACTGCAAAAGTGCGCTTCCGGATTCTTTTCCTATCTCGTCTACGGCGGTCCACATTTGATTTTCAAGGACAGAAAGTGCCTTTGCGGCCTTGCCGTTAGTTAATGCCGGGGTTATTTTTCCTGTTTCAAGCGATTTTTGCAGCTCCCCTTTCAGTGCTTTGGCTGTATCCTCTGCATCAAAAAGAGAACGCTGCACCGGGTCTGTGTCACCGTAAAGCAAATAACCGGGCGTAACCCCCAAGGCATCCGCGAGCTTTCTTAAAGTTTCAATTTTAGGATTCCGCAAATCATTTTCCCACTGGGCAATACCAGCCGCAGAAATCCCCAATTTATGTGCAAGTTCTGCCTGTGTCATGCCCGCACTCTTTCGAGCCTGCCTGATTCTTTCGCCGGTCGTCATTGCCAAACATCCCCCTTTTCTGAAATCAGTATAGCATAATTTTTAGCAGAAATGAAGCATAAGATAATGTTTTCGCCTTGACATACTCTTTTGCTAATGTTATATTGTTAGCATACGATAAAGAAAGGATAATGATACTATGAGAGTTGACCGTGTCAAACTGATTGCCGAAATGGCCCGGCAGAACATACATATTAAGGAATTAGCAGAAAAAGCACTCGTGTCCCGTGTGACTATTACAGCCATGCGCGGCGGCAAGAGCTGCAACGTCAACAGTGCAAGACGTGTCGCGCAGGCTTTAGGCGTTTCATTGGAAAGCCTGCTGGAAGATAGAAAGGAGAGTTGACACATGGGCGACACTATCCGTTATCCCAATATGGGAACAGTCAAAAAGGCTGCTGAAATTTACGGCCTGTCCCCGGTCTACATCCGCCGACTGTGCAAAGAGGGCAAAATCAGGTATGTAAATGCCGGGCATATGTGGCTCGTGAATCTGGACAGCCTAGCCCGGTACTTTGAGCAGGGCGACCCGGTCCCGGCGGAGCCCGGCCAGACCGCCCACGGAATCCGGCGGCAGTGGGGGTAGTTATGGATGGCACGAAAGCAAAGCGCGAGACCGCTTCCCCGCTGGATGTCCGCCGCTCCTGATTGCAGAGAGACACGGTTCGTTCAAATTGGCGATACGCTTTTACACAACGAACGATTCAAAGCCTTGAGCCCGGGCGCATTCAAACTATACGTTTGTTGTTCCATGGAAGCGGCCGGACGAATCAACTTTCAAATTCCCGCATCTAAAGCAGAAAAATACGGCATCCCGCGAAAATCATTTCAGCGTTACTTGCAAGAGCTGATAGACGCCGGATTTATCCAACTGAACAGAAGCGGTAAAACTACCCGCACCGCAAACGATTATTCATTCTGTTTTGATTGGTACAATCCCCCTTGAACAAAAGGAGCACCGTTATGAAGATTTTCGATATTCTCCCCGTGGGAGAAGAAAACGCTATCTCAGCAAAAGCTCTCAGTGCAAAACTCGGCCTATCTGTGCGCGAATGCCGCGCTAGAATATCAAAAGAACTGCAAGAGGGCTCGTTCTGTCTTTCTTCAACACATCGTCCCGGCGGATATTTCCGACCATCTCCCGGCGAAAAAGGGCGTCAAGAACTTTTGCGCTTTTACCGTCGAGAACTTTCGCGCAGCCGTTCGAGTGCTCGAAAACTGAAAACAGTCCGCACAGCTCTTGAGGAATGCGAGGGACAAGAAACCGCATTCGATATAGACACCCTTGAGTGACCTCTTTATCTTCTTATTTATTTTTGTCAATGGATGGCTATATATAGTATATCTGGGTCAAAATGACCCAGTGTGCAAAAATGTCAAATAACGTATTATCGTCATCACACTGGGCCAATTTGACGCAGTGCGACCGTAGAAAATGGCTTTGCACTGGGCCAAAATGACACACATACAGTGCTTGTACTGGGTCAATTTGACCCAGCCAAAATTTGAAAAAAGCGGTTATACAAAAGTAGGACAAGAGTATACAACTGTTTCATATCAGAAAGGGAACGACAATGGCTGACAGCAAGAAGAATGTGTTTTTTATTGGCGGCTATTCCTACACTGTTGACAAGTCAACGCCTCTGTGTAGGCGTGAGGATTTTTTCCACAGCGCAACTCTATATCAAAGCCCGAATGGTAGGTTTTTCGTAGTAGAAAATGATGCTGCGGACACGATTACTGTAAAAGTCCTTTCAAAGTCTGATGCGAAAACTTTCATGGATGAACACCCCGCCGGGATTTTCACCGAAAACTATATCCGTATCTTTGGGCAGCCAAAACAAGGATAGTCCATCGTATACCAAGAGTGTACCAAAAGTACACCGATTTCGGCAGACAGAAAGGGATTGTTACCTTGACACCAAACACTGTGGACGCACTTACCAATGAAGAACAGGTGAAAAAGATTCAGGCTCTCGAGCGTGGGGCGGCAGAATCAACGCGACTTATAGAAAATCTGTGGGTCCAGAACTGTGGGCTTGTAAAAACAATCGTCCACAATGTAACAGGGCTGAACGCAGGCGAGCCCGGGTTTGATGATATGGAACAGCAGTCTTTTTTCGGCTTTCATGCGGCTATTTATACATACGACCCGGCGGCAGACATAAAATTTTCAACATATGTTGCAAAACGCATAAAGTGGGAGATATGCCGGTACTATGAGCGCAACGGCTATACAATTCGCGTCCCGGCCTTTATGAAGCGTCGTTTTCGTGAATGCCTGAAAAAGCAGCAGCAACTAGAAAACACACTCAGCCGGAAAGTGAGTATAGAAGCCGCGCTCCGTGAGTTGGGACTGTCCGATTCTATTATAGCCGGGACTATGGCAGCCTTTCACCGTATGAAAACAACTAGCATTGAAGCTGGAATAGAGTGCAGTGGCGAAGATTCAGACGCTTCTTTGTTGGATTTCTTGAGCAGTGATACCGATATGGAAAATACTGTAATATCTCAAGAATGGCACAAAGAGCTACACCGGATTTTGTTTGAAGCCCTCGCCGATATTCCCGGCGAACAGTGTTCTCTTATCGTACGGCATTACTTTAACGGTCGAACCTTTCGACAGTTGGCAGAAGAATACCATACTACCCCTCAAACATTGTACAACTGGAAAGAGGCTGCTTTTCGCTCTATTCGCACCGGAAAATACGGAAAGGCTCTTGCGGAGTTTTCTTCCAGCGAGAGCGGGAAAAGGCGGGCAGATTCTCTTATAAAACAAGACCTGAATGCCTTAAAACGGCTTGAATTGTCGAATAAGGAAAAGGAGCTCTTAGCATTATGACGTCTTACGAAATGCGCAAGGAATGGTTTACAGAGGTTCTTGAAAACTACCATACTATACCGGCTGTCGATTGGAAACGGCTGTTTATTGACCGCATTCTTGAAACAAGCCGAAACATTGCCCACAATGAGCAGGAAAAACGGTATCACAATTTAATCATCTTGCGGTATATCGCCGCTGAAAGGCTATCTACGCAGAAAATCTGTAAAATGCTTCACATAAATCGGGACCGCCCCAATTATGATGCCATTACCGCACACGCAATCGATAGGTTGCTAGTGCTGGCATTTGGAACGGACGGTATAAACTGGAATGATACGAGCACCTGAACATAAAAACGCCGACCGTTTTAGGCGGCCGACGTATTAAAAGCCGGGAATGGTGAAAATTCACTCCCGGCTTTTTGTTATAAGCATTCGGCCTTTTGTCCGGCCTCAAATGCGGATTTTTCCCTAAGATATGCCACATGACCCGCTGCACGGTCGATAGCATCCCTTAATTCGCTGTTATCAATCCGCTTGAGCAATGCCGATAGAGCATCTTCTGCCTTTGCAATGTCGGGCATCTCTTGTCGGCTCTCGACATAATCATCATAAGTACGCATTTTATATCACCTTTCAAAATATCCCCGGCGGGCTTTCTCTGCGCCGCCGGGTCAGCGGTTCAATTCAGGCGTTCAGGGGCTTCACTTGAGATGCCCCAAAGAATGATGCGCGGTAAGTCTGGCTGTCCCCCTTGCTGCTGTGGATGAGAACCACTTGAAACAGAGCCTTTGCACCGTGCAGGACTTCAAACCCGGCGGTTTTCCATCCTGTCCATGTGTTCACCTGCTCGGCCACGCCTGCGGTCTGCTGGGCTTTCTCAATGCGCTGGGCATTGACCGGGGCGGCCTTTGCGCTGTTCCATGCCCTGTGCAGGGCTTCAGCAAAGCTGCCCACGCCCTTGCGGTACAGCTTCCATGCCTTGTGCATGATTTCAGAAAGATTGTACTTCATATGATGACCTCACTTTACATTGCGGGCCAGCCCTGCTATACTGGGCTTGACCCTGTTGTTGGGTTTGGCTCGGTGTTGTAGTTGGTAGCTCTCACCGGGTCATTTTTCATATACAGCGGCGGGAGTGGGTTACTGTCTTAGCTGGCGTTCTGCTCTTGCGCTCCCGGTACATCTTTCGCCCCTTGCCTTCCGGTCGTGCTCCCTTGCTGTGATTCTATTATAGTACTGTTTACCGTACAAGTCTATTGACAGATTTGACAAGGTTTACAGTGTATTTCTGTGTATATTTGTACTGTTAACCGTTCTGATTTTGTGATATACTGTTTACAGAACAGGAGTGAAAGAAATGGTTACTGAGGCAAGAAAAAGAGCCAATGCCAAATGGGACAAAGAAAACATGGTCGTTCTGGCCTGCAAGGTCAAGCGGGAGACGGCGGAGCAGTTCAAGGCCGCTTGTGCTGCACAGGGGACAACGTCCAATGCGGTTTTGCAGCAGGCCGTGAAAACCTTTTTAGACGAACACCCCGCGCCGGAACAGCCCCACGCCGCCCGGAATGCCCCGGACGATGATACAGAAGCCCGGCGGGCCGCCCTGCTGGAAAGCATCAAAGGGCTGTAAGGCTGGGAAAGGATGTTGAACAATGCCAGACCACGCCAAACAGGTAGGTATACTGTGCCAGCGTGTTATTGACCTGCTGGGGCTGTCCATGACAGAGGGGCAGAGTATCTTACTCGGTGAATCCAATGTAGCCCACATGGTCAGCCGCCACCCGGCGGATTTTGCCCTTTATGGGGAGTATATCCCGCTGATTCTGGCCGCGCCGGACTATGTGGCCCTGAATGCAAAGGACGGCTCTATTGAGTATGTCAAGGAAGTGCAGGTTAACAGCGTCTTTGTCAAGGTCGCTGTCCGGGTCTCCGCGCGGGGTCAGCTCTTTGCCCGGTCGGTCTACCGCCTGAACACAAACCGCGTTCTAAACTTCATTGAAAAAGGCACATTAAAGCAATACTAAACGAACCAACACGAATTGACATTTTCTCGTGTTCTGGTATAATAGAATTGCAAAGAGAACCAGAGGACGGAACAGGCAGCCGTCACCCATCGTTAGGAGATGCGGGAAGCGTCACCCCGCCTGATTCTCGAACAGAAAGAGGCCGTTGCAGAGATGCAGCGGCCTTTTGCTTTTAGAATATTTCCGCACCGGAAATGCGCTGGTTTGGTGTCATTATGGGTTTTTTGTACCTTTTCCGGGTCGGAAATCGCTCAAATGGCTGTTTTCTACGGAAGATATTCAAGTTTTAGCGACATTCTTGTTCATTTCCAAGATGACAAGATTTCACTGAATGTTCAATCTTGCGAAAAGCTGCTCCATCTGTCCATATTCCGCCGGGAAAGCCCGGTGCAAGATACGGCATCCCATGGCACAGGGCGGCACTCCATGGCACCAGATGCAAAGAGATTCCACGCTGTTCCGAATAACCGAACAGATTCCCGATCATCAATGCTGCATCCCGCTGCACCGAAGCCCACATTCAGCCCTCTTGCAAAATGGCCCGCCTCATGGTTTAATGCAGGCACACAGAGAACGGCACAAACCGACCAGCAGGAAAAGAGGTGCATTGCTTGAACAATACAATCCGCTATCCGAACATGGGAACCGTCAAAAGAGCCGCTGAAATCTATGGGCTGTCACCATCCTATATCCGGCGGCTCTGTAAGACAGGCAAAATCAGGTATGTAAATGCCGGGCATATGTGGCTTGTCAATCTGGACAGCCTAGCCCGGTACTTTGAGCAGGGCGACCCGGTCCCGGCGGAGCCCGGCCAGACCGCCCACGGAATCCGACAAATCGGATGACGAACACACCCGGGAGCACACCGAGAACATACACCTCGCCCGGCGGCGAGGTGTAACACACTAGACTTTCGCGGAAAGTCGTGTGCTCTTGCAGAGGGCCTAGAGCTTGCAAGCAGTGCAGCTGTTTATACAAACGCTGCTCTTGCAAGCAATGGCCCTGTACATACACGGCCCCTTGCGTTGCAAGGACTTGTTGGGAAGAATCCCAAACCCACATAGCTGCCACGCTCTAGCAGCACCACACCCCGCCTCAGCCCCGGCGGACACCATCCAACACACACAGCAGCCGCACCCAGACCGCCCGCAAATCTCGCAGCCTGAACCGCCCCGCCCACGCCGCCGGGCATCAGAAGCAAGGCACAGCGTAAGGCACACGGCAAGGCATTTTTTCAAGAGTAAGGCACAAATAAGGCACATTTTGACTGTTTCGCACCCCTTGCAAAACAGAAAAGCCCACGATTTGTACCGCGCTTTCAACGGTCAATCGTGGGTTTTTCTTTGGTGCGCTCGAGGGAACTCGAATCCCTGGCCCTCTGATTAAAAGAATCCAAGGTGCATCATTCGTCAAATTTTAAAAGTTCGAAGAAGCGTTATTTTTATCGCATCATCGCAAAACACGCCTTTGCACACACCGCATTGTTTGCATACAGTGTAATACTTTGCAACCGTTATCCAGCTATTCAGGTGTGCAAAAAGTGTGCAAAAATGTGCAGACGGGCAAAACAAAGCCCAATGGACAAATCAACCACCGGTTTTATGGCAGGGTTTAGGACATCCGAACAGACACCGTTTGATATAGAAATGAGGTTCACCATGAACAAACTGCTTTCCTGCCGCTTCAATATGGACACCAACCGGGTGGAAGCTCGGTTCGAGGATGGCACCACTCTTGCCATCGACTGCATCGCCGTGGAGGACGAGTACGGCAGCACCCCCGCACAGCGGGCAGAGCTGGACTGGCTGCTGTATAATAAGCCCTTGGAGTACGCCCAGCTTGTGCTGGGTGGAGAGATAGAGCGTTATCTGTCGCTTGGCTGCGACCATGGCAGACTGGAAGATTGATTACTTCGAAAGGCCATTGCCATTTGAGTACCAATTGAATATACTATAAACAGGAGAGCGGACGTCACTCCGCTGGTGTGGCTGACACCTAAAATCCGATCTGATGCAAGACGTAAGGGCTTGAGGCTGGCGGGCAGCGATAAAACCCGAAAGCGATGCAGGACATAGGAGCCTGAGGTTGGCGGACAACGATAAAATCAGTCACAAGGGACATCGGACAGCACCACGGTGTTGTAGATGCCCCTTTTATTTCTGCTCAACTCGCTACCGATAGCAGACCTATTCCATTATCTTCCATAAATTCAGTTTTTGTCAAGACTATCACAATTTCAAGATTTTTCAGATGTTTTGTTAATTTTTCTGATTTTAGGTGTATAATCAGTACAAACAAGAAACTGCACTCTCATGCATATTTCTGCAATCACCTTATCTGGAGGTCTAATATGGATTCTGAAAAGATTGCTACAAGTCATGTTGAACTTGCCATAAGCAAAACGGGTCACTTGGTTTCTCACATCAATTCCAATGATAAAGAGCCCTCATGGGATGGAGATGTAGAAGTCTATAAAAAGTCCGGCCACGTTCATGCAAAAGCTGACTTGATTTTAAAAGTACCTGTTCAGGTCAAAGGTCATATTAAACCAAATCTAAAGAAAAAGAGCATAAAGTATTCTATCCAATATTCTGATTTAAGAAACTATCTTTATGTTGGAGGAACCATCTTTTTTGTCGTGTATTTCGATAAGGAAGATGAGCATTATACTATATACTATGTTGGACTTCTTCCGTTCGACCTCAAAAAAATGCTCAAGGACTATAAAGGAGATTTCTCTAAATGCAAAAGCATTGAATTAAAAGTTTTTCCGACCAAAAAAGAAGATATCGATGATATCTTCCTTAATTTCGCGCATCACATGAATAGGCAACGCGCCGCTATCAATAGCGCGCTCTTATCCTTCGATTCAGACTTACCCACCAACACTATTTCTCTAGGCTATTCTACTAGTGCAGCAAAACATTACGATTTGCCCCTTGATTATTTTTTTGACCACGAAACTTACATTTATGCTGTTCTCCCTCAAAAAGTCGAACTGCCCATTGCTCATCTTGACCGTATTGAGTTATTTTCGTTTACACGAGATGCTCCTATCAGCATTGATTCTAAAGTTTATTTTGAGAGTTATACTGTCACACGTTCTAAATCATCTACGGTCATTCGTTTTGGTAAGGGAATACAGATGAGTTTCAGTACAGCGCAATCCTTGCCTACAAAATTCAATTTTACTTTATCCGGAACACTATCAGAGCGTATCAAAGATGCAGAGTTTATGGTTGCTGCCCTTTCTGCCCATCACTATGAAATCAATGGTGGAAAAATCGCTTTCAGTGAAGCTGATTGTGCCAATCTTCCTACACTTCAAAAAAAGCTTTCCTTTCTTCTAGATGTGAAAAAGACGCTAGAGGCAGTTCATGCAACAGCCGACCTCGACTGTTCTTCCCTTTCTGTCACAGACAATACTAATCTTAGCATCTTGAGAGCTGCACTAATCGACAAAGAACCAATCAAGATGTGTTCAAGCCAATCGCTTCTTCGAAGCTGCCATATTGCTAATCTAGAACTTCTTTTATGGGTTGCTCCGACTGAAGAAAATAGTGAATACCATAACATCTATGATTTTAACTATGTACCACTGATATATCGCGAGTTTGACAAAAATGATAAAGAATATCCATCCACTCACTTCGTCATGTTAAATAAAGATGCAATGTTGAAGTACTGCAATATCGACTATAACGCGCTACTTGATGCCGTTCAGCACGTTCCTTTTTCCGAAGATTATTCTCATTCGCTCAATGCACTTCTTCTTGAAATGCTTAAAGCATACGATGAAAGTAAAAATAGTCGCATTGAGCTACTATCCACTGCGACTACCCTCGCGCTTTGGATTAAGGATTCTGATCCATATACAGAGCATCCGATTGCTATTCTCAACTATCTTCAGTCCGTCAAACGCTCTCGCATATTGACTTCGACTGAACAAGCCGAAATTCTTTCTCTTATTGAAGTAGCCCAAGACAATGAGTCTATTTACGTTGGTGCATATCTACTATTAGATAATCCTGTTGCGGCTAAAATTCACTTTGATAAGCTACCTGAAGAATCACAGAAGTTCTTTGAATCTTGTCCCATCTATCATTTTATGCCAAATGGACAACCTACCATTTCTGCTCTGACAGAAGGGTAACAAGTGATGCCCACCCGCCCATGGTTTTTCCATGAGTGAGTGGGCATCGTTTTGTTAATCGAGATTTTTCGGCAAGCGGTCATACAGAACCACCGTGTCCTGCGTTTCAATATGTACACGCTCTTTCTTCAGGAGCGTTCGAGAACGTTGGTTTGCACGGTAGTCACGGCCGCTTTCTTCAAAAGTAGAACAACACAGAAAGTCACATACCGCATTGCCGTAGGGAGATTCCCGGATAATGAACACAAAGGCAGTTGGTTCGATTCGGCTGGAAATCAGGTAATCCGCTTTGATTTTGGTCACGAACGGATAAAACTGGGGCATATAGGAGAACAAATCGAACCCCTGTTCCAGTATTTCTTTCAACCGCACCAGTGCCAGCAGACGCGGTTTCACATACTCCTGATAGAGTGTGCCCTTCTTTACCTTGTCGTAGGTGATCTTATCAGACAGAATCATATCAACCGTCTTGCGTGGACTATACCGGGGCAAGGCGATGTCTTTCAGGTAGTGGAACCCAGCAAGGTGAGGGAAGTCCTCTGGTGAAAATGTCAGCTTGATCTCGTGCAGTTCACCCTTATAGCCGTAGGTGAAAACATAGTGGTACTCAGTCAGTTCTTTCCAGACTTCTGCTGCCCGATACAAAATATCTTGCTGTTCGTCCTGCACATTTTCACCTTCCCTCAAAAAAATAGAAGCCCTGCCGAAAGGCAAGGCTCCTATTAAGCGTTTTCTTTCGATTCATCGAATCTATTCGGCTTGTGGTTATCGCTCAACCCACGGTCTGGCTCCACAATCGGCTGATACCGAACCAGTCCACTGCTTCATCGCCACCGATAGCTGGTCAATGCCGCTATCCTCTAGCTTTATTATACCACAAAAGGACGTAAGTTCAAGCGCTTAAATTTAAAAGCACTCAATCATATTATATGCTAAAGGGGTTTGGCCATTGCTACGTTTGCGAACGTCATACACTACCCTTGCCATCGACTGCATCGCCGTCGAGGACGAGTACGGCAACACCCCGGCACAGCGGGCAGAGCTGGACTGGCTGCTTTGGAGTATGCACAGATGGTACTGAGAGGGGAGATGGAGCGTTATCTGTCGCTTGGCTGTGACCACGGCAGACCGGAAGATTAAGCCCCTATAAAGAACACGATGCCCACCGACCTATGGTTTTCGCCATAAGCTGGTGGGCATCTGTTGTTCTGGCTTATAATTCACTGATGGTTGCAGTAATGGGCTGCATGAGGATTCGCCTGACCGGGTTATATACTGCCAGCACCACAGCCGCCAGCACGACTACGACAATCACGGCAAGACAGCCCCACGGCACCTGCCACGCCGCACCGAAATAATGGGTGATGAGCAGGATATACAGCTTCCGATTCAGTACAAGACCCAGCGCAATGCCCACCACAAGACCGGACACCGCATAGGTGCCAGCTTCGGCAGAGATCATGCGTTTCATCTGTGCATCATCCATCCCGATGGCACGCAGGATGCCATACTGCTTCATTCGTGCCGACACGCTCATGGAAATGCTGTTGACGATGTTCAGAATGGTGATTCCTGCAATCACGATGAGAAACGCATAGACCACCAGATGGAACGCCCAGTAGGTGCTTTGTATCATCCGATTTCCTTCGATTCGGTTGGAAAAAACAACCTGCTTGTTTAACGTGTCGCTCAGCAGGGTGTGTATTTGTGCAATGGCTGCGTCTGCTGTGGTATCTTTTAGTTGAATATCGATCACCGCATAGCGGTTTTGCCCGGTCAGCTGATGGAAGGTTTCTTCGGTGCAGATAACAATCGGGGAATCGGTACTACTGAACGGGCTGTCGTTCAATACACCCACGACTGTGAGCTTTGCATCCTCCAGCTGAATGGTATCACCCACGGTCAGGGAGTTGCTTTTGTCGAATACCGTCAGCACAGGGTATGTGCCATCCTCCGGCTCCTGCGGAAGGGTTCCGCCAATCAGGTCTTTTTTCGCCCAGCCAAACTGTATCGTATCGTATGAAATCAGGTCGATGGACCCCTGTTTTCCCTGATATTCCGCCGGGAGCGGGCAATACATCCGCCCGAATGCGTGTTTGACTTCCGGCAGAGCTTCCAGCTGCTCCACCAGCACCGGGTCAAGGACATTTTGCCCGGATGTTTCAGCCACCGATAAGTCCGGTGTGTAGGGCTGCAACGGATTCAGCGCAAATCCAACCCATCGAAGCAAAACCGAAAAGCTCAAAAACAGGAGAATGCTTAACGCAAAGGAACCTGTCATCAAAAGCAAGTTCTTTTTGGACGAGGTTGCATGGCTCACGCCCAAAGAAAGCTCTGCACGACTTCCAAACAACCGAGCATGACACGGAGAATCCGCTGCATTTTCCACCGCATTCCCAGTTGCTGCTGTGATCGGAGAAGCTTTTGCCGCCCGCCGTGCCGGAGAAGATGCCGCGAACCAAACCGTGATAAGTCCCAGCACGGAACCACAGATAATACCGACCGGGCTGATGCCAAGCACTGGTAAAGAGCTGAACTCCTCGCCGATAAATCCACGCAGAAAGGAACACAATCCCCATGTGGAAACGATTCCCAGCACACATCCTGCTGGAACAGCAGTTTTACACCAGAAAAGAGCTTCCAGCCGGACAAGCATCCGAACCTGATTTTTTCCTGCCCCAAGACAACGCAGCATTCCATAATAGCTGGTACGCTGCGCTACATTGCTGTTGATGCTGCCTGTGATCATAAAAATTCCGGCAAGGACGACCATGCCAGCCAACACAGCCGCTACCGCATATAAGCCTACAATATAATCGTTGTTGCTGCTTGCGTTCAACGCCATCAGGTAAGTATTTTCGGAGATTTTTTCTTCTGAAATTCCGTACTTGTTTTCGATGTTCACAATGGACTGCCGCAAATTGGTACGTGGCTTGAACTGGATGAAATACTGTGTTTCAAAGGATTCTTCTACCTGTGCGGCAATCTGAGAAAATGTACTGCGGTTCATCACCAGTACAACAGCATCGTACTGGTTCGCATCGGAGGTATCCTCATTGAAACCTGCGACAGTAAGCGAAATGGTCTGTCCATCCGGGAGCGTCAGCGGAATCGCTGTACCGACCGTAACATCCAGCCAATCCCGGATGTTTGCTGTCACGAGCACTTCGCCATCCGCCGGGGCAGTGCTGCACTGCATTCCCGGAAAGATTTGAAGGATTGCATCATCTGCTCCTACCAGTGCGGCACGTTTATCTCCGGCAAAGTAGTTTTCCGTAAGGGAAGCGTTGATGTCGCTATACGCCGAAAATGCAGCAACATCCTCCTGTGCGGCAAGCTCTGCGGCTGTTTCAGGGGAGATGTCCTTTACCATGATATGCCAGTTTCCGTTTTTGTTCAGCTGGTTTGAGGTTTCCATCCGAATCGCCATATCTGCCATACTGAACACCGCCGTGACCAGAAACACCGCAAGGACGATGCACAAAATCGTCATGCGGTTCTGCCGTCTGCGTACCTTGGCAGAAATCGGGATCAGGCTCAGATAGCTTTTCATTTCTGTGCTGCTCATTCCCGGCACCTCCCAAAATCGGTCAGGCAGCCGTCCGATACCTGCAGCACCCGGTCTGCCGTCTGCGCAATGCTGCGGTTGTGGGTGATCATCAGGATGGTCTGCTCGTATTTCCGGGATGTTTCTTTTAGCAGAGCAATGACCTCGCTGGTGTTCTGGGTGTCCAGATTGCCGGTCGGCTCATCCGCCAAAATCAGGGAAGGGCGGGTCATCAGGGCGCGGCCGATGGCTACCCGTTGCTGCTGCCCACCGGAAAGCTGACTTGGCAGATGCTTCCGACGGTCTTTCAGATTCAGCACAGTCAGCAGTTCTTCCAGATATGCTCTGTCCGGCTTTTGGTAGTCCAGCAGCACCGGGAACAGGATGTTCTGTTCTACGGTCAGTTCCGGGATGAGGTTGAATGCCTGAAAGATAAAACCGATATTGCGGCGGCGGAAGATCGTCAGCTCCCGGTCTTTCATGGCAAAAACATCCTTGCCATCAATCAGCACCTTGCCGGAAGTCGGCGTATCCAGTCCGCCAATCAGATTGAGCAGGGTGCTTTTTCCGGAGCCGGATTCGCCAACGACCGCCACATATTCGCCTTTCGGCACTGAAAAGCTAACATCTTTCAGCGCATGGACAGCGGTTTCTCCGCTGCCGTAGGTCTTACAGAGGTGGTTGACTTCTAATAGTTCCATAGTGTATCCCTCACTTTGCAGGTTCCTTCGATTCAGACGGATTATCTCTGTCTGTGCAGAAAAGGATAACACGTCAACCTTACTGCAAGCCTACACTCAGCCTACAATTTTGTAGGAATCGGAAAATTCAGAGTAAAGGTCGTGCCCTTTCCCAGCTCGCTGTCTACTTCAATGGTGCCGTGATGGGCTTCCACAACGGCTTTTGCCAGCGGCAGACCCAGCCCGATGCCCTGTGTATCCTGTGAAAAGCGGCTGCGATAAAACCGTTTGAAGATATGGTACAAATCTTCCGGGTGGATGCCGCTGCCGTTGTCGCGCACTTTGATCTGAACCATGGACGGCAGTGCATTCCACTCTATCTGAATCATATCTCCGCTCTTTGTGTGGTCAAGGGCATTCTTTACAAGATTGTCCACAGCTTCCTGCATCCAGTCACGGTCGCACCAAAGTGTAACCGCCTCTGAGCCGGACAGAACAAGCTTTTTCTGTTCCTGCTCTGCACGATAGTGATACTGCCGCGCGATGTCCTGCACCATTTCAGCAACATTTTCGTTTTTCTTCTCCAAGACGACCGAACCGGCATCCAGCCGGGTGATTTTGAGCAGATTCTGCACCAGCGTTTCGATGCGGTCCAACTCCTGTTCGGACAGGTCTGCAAACTCTTTGACCTCCGACGGCGAAACAGCTTCGTCCTGAAGCAGACCGTTGTAGATATTCAACGCCGCCAGCGGTGTTTTGAGCTGGTGCGAAATATCTGCAATGGTATTTTTCAAAAAACGCTTCTCCCGCTGCTCGTTGTCTGCGTGTGCGCTCAGAACTGCCGCCAATGCATTAACGGAGTGAAACAGACGGTAAAATTCTCCCTCCCGGTCGCAGTCCAGTCGTGCATCCGGGTTGCCATCCAGACAGCTTTGGATTTGCTGGACTGCCTGTTCCAGAAGCGCGCTCTGCCTTTGGAAATAGCGAAAAAGCACGCCCCAGAGACAGCCGCCCAGAAGCAGAAAAACCAATAGTAACCCGAAAGAAAATACATGCGTCGTATGCCATACGATGCCCTGCGTGAGAGCCAATGCCACCGCCCAGACCGCCAGCACGGCTTGGAACAAATTTCGGATTTCCCGGTTTGCGAATACTTTCATATGGCACCTTTACCCATTCCATTTATAGCCCATGCCGCGGACAGTCAGCAGCATCTGCGGTTTGCCGGGGTTGTCCTCAATCTTCATCCGCAGCCGCCGGATATACACTGTTAAGGCACTGCTGTCAATGTAATCCCCATCGCAGTCCCACAGTGCATCCAGAATTTGTTCCTTGGATAGCACGGCATTCGGATGCTGCATAAAGAAGCAGAGCAGCTTGTACTCTGCGCCGGTCAGTTCCAGCAAGATTCCGTTTTTGTATGCCTGCCCCTGCAACAGCCGGACGGTGATGCTGCCCGATTCCAGTACGGGTTCTCCTGCGCTGGACGCATTTGCACGGCGAAGCAGTGCATTGACCCGCGACAACAGGACACCCAGCTTGAACGGCTTGGTCAGGTAATCATCCCCGCCCAGTTCCAGTCCCATGATGATATTCATTTCCTCATCCGAAGCGGTCAGGAACAGAATCGGCACGTTGGATGTGCGCCGCACCTTCTGGCAGAAATCGAAGCCAGAGCCATCCGGCAGGAAAACATCCAGCACCAGTAGGTCATATTTTCTATCTGACCACAGCACCTCGGCTTCTGCCAGCGTCCGGGCTGTATCCAGTGCAAAGCCCTGTTTCTTGAATGCAAAGGTCAGCCCACTGATCAGGCTCAGATCATCTTCCAAAAGGAACAGTTTTCTCATGATTCCCTCTCTTTTCCGCGTTTTGTGTGTCCTACAGGTTCAAAAGCATTATAAGTTTTTTCTGCGAACATTACAATGTGCGAAACGGAAATTGTTTCTTGCCGTGTGTTAAATATAAGTCCTACCATCACCGCTTTACTACAATAAAATTTGCAAAACCATCTTGACGCTCGCTGCAATCCATGATACCCTTTATCGCAAATCCCACCGAGCTTGTCGGGGCAACGTCCCTCCATCTTGCTTGCGCAAGACCGCTCTGCCGCTTAAAAGCCCCACTGGGGCTTTCATTGCTACGCAAACGCGGTCTTGTAGAAAAATACAGAGCGGCGAGGATTTATTCCCCATGAAGATTTTTACCGCCCCGCAACACACCCGATTCATTTTGCCGCCGATTCACCCGACAAAATCAT
>OIUA01000069.1_pt1 | contig 36428 bp, 36 predicted proteins | sample 1586881 | NCBI WGS metagenome assembly OIUA01 (sample SAMN02674964, study PRJEB24791) | human gut metagenome, SKBSTL008 | isolation source: stool | host: Homo sapiens | place: USA | reverse complement strand
TGTTATTTTGTTGAGTATGATTATGGCATAACTTGAAGTGAATAAAAAGGTACTCAGGTTCTACCGTTTACGTATTTTTGAGCCTTTTTTTATGAGATTTATGGGGAAGCCGCATGGCAGGGAACAGAATCCAGGGGATCACTGTCGAGATTGGCGGCGATACCACGAAATTGCAGACCGCCTTAAAGGGGGTTAATACAGAAATCCGGAATACGCAGAGCCAGCTGAGGGATGTGGAGAAGCTGCTTCCGGTGACGGGAGTGGCGGCAGATATGGTAATTTCGCCGCAGATGGCCGCGGCAGACAGCGGTGTGATTACCGGTACGGGAACATCCGGCGGTGCGGATCTGACAGCCGGTATTGTGGCGGCACTGAAGGAGGTGCTGGGTGATCAGAAGGGACAGCAGGGGGATCTGGTGATTCCAGTTTATCTGGGGAACCAGCTGCTGGATGAGGTGATTGTGACAGCACAGCAGAGAATGAGTCTGAGGAGCGGAGGTAGATAATAGGATGGCTTTTTTTCAGTATCTTGTGTTTGACGGGGAGAACCTGCCGCTTCCGGATTCTTATGAGGTGGAGCTGGAGGATGTGGAAGCGGATTCCGGCGGTGAGACAGAGGCAGGGACAACACAGAGGGATGTGGTGCGGCATGGTGTGGTGCGGATCCCGGTGTCGTTTTCCGTTACGGCGAAGTGGTTGAAGAAGCTGGCGGGGTATGCGAAGAAGGATAAGATCAGCGTGTAGTATTTTGATGTGGAGACGCTGGGGATGAAAACAGCGGAAATGTATGTGACGGGGTATAAGGCGAAGCTGAAAAAGGATACCAGTTATAAGGGGCTGTGGACGGTGAGTTTTACGTTGAAGGAGATGTAGGGAAATGGTATAATGGAAGCATCAAATTCTTTAGGTTAGAATCAATGATGGGGTAAACGAAAAAGCAGTTTTGGCATTCCAGTGAACTGCCCCTTCGTTTACACCATTTTCGATTTGACCTAATTGAACAAAGTGAGCGTCCGGGTAGCCACTACCTATGGACTTTCAATCTTTTGTTCTTACCCATGATTATACAGGATTTTCAGTGCAGAATCTACAGAAATCAGGTGTTTCCAGATAAATAGGTACGACAATAAAACCTCAAACTTTGAGGCTTCAGAAAAAATATGAAAGAATAATCTTTTAACATCTTTGAGGTATTCGAAGTTGTGGTTTTCCAAGATGACCACCACAAGATTTACACACATAGACGTTTATGCCATAAAGCTGTTTTAATATTTCAGGCATCTCCTTATCCCGAAGTTTTGAGAGATACTTTTGACAACCAAGAAGATTTCGACATAGAATAAGTTTCTTTCGCTTGCTGCGGGAACAAAGAAGTCCGTAATGCCGAATCCTGACAAAACGTTTTGGCGGCACATGCATCAAAAAACGCCGTATGAATTCAACACCGGAAATGCTCAACTCTTTCCATTGTCCTTTGTTCCGGTAATCTTTTACAGAAAAAGTGACGGTTTCATCGTGTATGCATATGATGCGGTGATTGCTGATGGCAATCCTATGGGTGTACTTTCCAAGATAATCAATCACAGACTGTGCACCGTTAAAGGTTTTCTTGCAATAAGGAATCCATTCCGCAGCATAACAGGAATCAAGCAGCTCTTTGAATGTATAATGGTTACGATATTTTTCAGCAGTGCCATGAAATTCAAGCTGGTTCGTATTCCAGAGATTTTTTAACTCATCCATATATTTTCCACGGAAAACTTTGGAGATAGCCCATATGGGAAGAAAAAACTCAGTACCGTTGTCTTTCCATTCGTTTTTGGATGTCAGACCACCGCCAAGCAGTATTGTATGGATATGAGGATGAAAGTTCATCTCAGATCCCCATGTATGAAGGATGCAGATATATCCGACAGCAGCACCAAGGTGTGCAGGGTCAGCAGTCAGTTCACTGATTGTAGCAGAAGCAGCATGATATAGGGTGTCATATAACAGTTTCTGATTGCTGTAAATGATTGGATTCAGAATGTCAGGCACTGTAAATACCAAGTGAAAGTAGGGGGCATCAAGTACATCTTCTCTGCGGGCATCCATCCACATTTCCTTTGGAACAGCCTGACACATAGGACAACAACGGTTGCGGCAGGAATTGTAATGAATCTGAACAGCACCACAGTCTTCACATACACTGATATTTGTTCCATAGGCTCCTGTTTTGCAGTTCATGATGTTCCGGGCAACTTTCGCCTGTTCAGGAGAGGGAGAATACTTTTCAAGGTATGCCGGATAAAAACACTGAAAAATATCCTGAACGGTCGGCTTATTCATAATCAGCACCTTCTTTCCGGTCAAACGGACTTTGGATACCCATGAGTGATTTGTTGCTGATATGAAGATAAACTTCCGTAGACTTCGGATCACGATGTCCAAGCAGTGCCTGAATATGCTGACGTTCCACACCCTGCTCCATCAAATGTGTTGCGAAGCTATGACGGAGACAGTGAGGGGTTGCATTCATCGGAAGGTCGGCATCGGATACGGCACGGCGCATCACCTGCTCCAGTGTACTGACTGTCAGGTAATTACCGGTGAATTTATTAGGAAACAGGATTCCACGAGGCCGTCCTTTCTCAAACCAGTATTGTGTAAGGATATCCAGACAACGCTTGGAAAGGATTGTATAACGATCCATCCGGTTCTTAGTATCTCTGACATGTATCTGCATATTTGAGCGGGAAATATCATCATAATGCAGATGAATAACTTCAGAAACCCGCATCCCGGAAGAGTACATTGTTGCAAACATAGCTTTATATTTGATATCGTCAATAGCGTCTAACAGGCGGTCGATTTCATCAGAAGTTAATACAGTTGGAAGCTTGTGTTCCAGAATCATGCGTGGAACGGTGATATCATCCCAAAGGATATGCAGGACATTTCGGTAGAAAAAACGGATGGCAGAATTATAAAGGTTCAGAGTTGTGGCTTTCAGCCCTTCCTCTTTTTTTGCAAGCAAAAAAGTCCTGACATCCTGACAGGTAAGCTCTTCCGGATTCTTACCCTGATATTTCAGAAAGTAAGAGACATAGTTTTTATAGCAGTTGATGGAACGTTCTTTGAGGTTGCGGATTTTTCCAGCTTCCTCAAGCTGTTCTAAATATTTTTCATACATAATAAAATCCTCCATGTAAAATCAGTAGTATCAAAAACACTGCTTTACACGGAGGTGCATTGGGGTCATAAAACCGCTTGCCAACCAAGCGGAAGGGTGGTATTCTTTTCATAGGCAGTGGGAAGGTCGATCCTGTTTGATTGTTTCGTTGTGGTGACTTAACAATACTACTTTTAGGACTTGCTTTCCACTGCTTTTGTTATAGAAAACAGAAAATCGCTATGCCACAGCCTTGGCAGGCCATTGCGCAGCGATTTTGTTCAATCGGAATTTGATGAAGAAGCAAAAATGTATGCATGGGCACCGTTGGGATGTGGTAATTATGCCCCTAACTTTTTTGGGACTTCTGTGCCGGAGGTGGTGGAAGTAAGAGAAAATCCAGATGGTACGGTTACATTAACGGTAAATGCAGTATGCGACATGGTTATCTGTGATGATGCTCTTATTACGCATGATTTAACAGTGAAATTCAAAGAAGATGGGAGTTTTCAATATTTAGGGAATGAAATCCGGAAAGAGGATAGAAACAATGTCCCGGAATATCAGTATCGTGTGAAGGGAGAAATCAAGAATGGTAGTTGAAGAATTTCATGATCAGAAAATTATATATCACTTAAATATAGACGAAGAAGTAAACAATATTTTAATGCATCTTAGTTCGTTAAAAACTATAAAGACTAATAGAGTAATCAAAGGTACAACTTTGGTGGGTGCTTTTTATATCTTTTCTTTAGCATTTTATTCATACTTGTTTCATATATTATTTGCATGGATATTTTTATTGTTAAGTATTGGATTTGCTGCAATAGGTTTAAGTGTAGAAAAATTACAAAAAGTATTTATGAGAGCAATCATAAATAAAGAAAAACAGAAAATGAATAATGAGCGAAAATATGTGTTTTCAAAAGAAGGTGTGGATATAGTCACACAGGCTGGAGCTACACATAATTATTGGAGTTCATTTGTTAATAAGGGAGAGATTGAAAATCATATTTATTTGGTTCGTAAAGACAATAAAGTTATATTGATCAATAAAAATGTTCTATCTGAAAATGAATTACTGTTGCTTAGAAGTTTTATTCAAGATATAGAAACAGAACAGTTAGAAACGGAAAATAAAATGTCTTTTAAAATGAAGGCATTGGTGGTTGTTACGATGATTACTATTATTGTTTCATTGATATATACTGGCATTAAAATCGGATATCCTTTATCAAATGGAGAGATTTTTCGTTTATGGTTTATAAGAACAGTTCCTATCATACAATTTTTAATTCTACAATGTTTGAATATTATATGGACGTGTGTTTTGTCTAGGACAATAAAGAAGAACAAAAAGAAATCTTTATTGAAAAGAATTTTTTTATGGGCAGTCGGAATAATTGTAGTGCTAACAATGGCATTGGGGATATTTGTGACCATGTTAAATGAAGATTCAGAACATTATAATAGTAATGGAACCGTGATAGTTAAAACTCCTGTGTGGTTAGATAAACCATCGTATAGACTGTATAAAGAAGAAAATATTCTGGTTCTTCGGTTCTTAAGAAATGCAGATGGAATAGATGATATAAATGCTTCAACTACACAGCAGGAATATATAGATAAATATATAGCTAAAAAGTATGGGTATTTAGAGAAAAAATCAGAACATCAAGATGACGATAAAAATGAATCACGTCAAAACGATATGACAATCGAAAGTCAACAAGATTCAAAAAAAATCAAGAAAATAGACGAAGGCTATCAAAAAATATATCAAACCTATATAAAGGAAACTGATGCAGAATATAGAAAAGACTATAATGCAAAGGGGTATAGCTATATTGTTACCTACGAAGATGAAACGCAGATTAGATATCTAATGTATGATCGTGATAATCAAGAAGGAACAAAGACTCAATATGTGTATTATAAAAATATAAAAAGTACAGATGGATCATGGAGTATGATGGATGCTGAAATTTTAGATATGTACCAGTATGATTACGAATCAAAAGAGGTAAAGGATTTACAAAAGACTTCCTGGTAAATTTAAAAAGAGATCCATTGAATATGAATAGTTACTACATCTCTGGAAAGCCTTGATAAGGTTTTTCAGAGATTTTTCTTTTTATTGGCTACATCTGCCAGTTGGCTACTATCTGGGACTGTTGTTCCGTTGATAAGATTTTCAAGTTGTTGTGCGACTTCGGCTTGTTTGTTTGGATACAGATGACTATAAGTATTTAAGGTTTGAAAGAATTGTAGAGCAGATGAAACAGGCACAGGGGATCACGGAACAGTTAAAGGCAGAAAATCAGATGGAATGGGTAGCGAGAATGAACAATATATAATCGTGTGCAAGGGAGATTGTGGATACAGAGATGGTTTATCAATAATGGAAATAAAATGAAGGAGAAAAGGCGGCAGTTTAGAAAGGCTGTTGCCTTTTAGGAATTGTTGTTTATTTGTTGTTTTTTATAAGCTATACTATAAGGAAAAGATAACATTAGAGCCAGAGGTGAAATTTATGAACTATAAAATTTTAATGGTTGATGATGATAGAGAATTGCTAAAAATGCTGAATCAATACTTTACATTGAAGAATTATACGGTAATGATTGCAGAAAATGGCATAGAAGCAATGGAAAAGATAAGTGCAAATCCCGATATTATTTTATTGGACGTAAATATGCCGGGAATGGACGGAATTGAAGTGTGCAGAAGAATCAGAGATATGGTTTCCTGTCCGATTATTTTTTTGACTGCAAAAGTAGAAGAACAGGATCGAGTAATGGGATTGTTGTCTGGTGGTGATGATTATGTTTTAAAACCATTTAGTTTGAAAGAATTAGATGCTAGAATTATTGCCCATTTGAAACGTGAAGAACGTTTACATAGGAAAAAAGAACAAAGGTTTTATGGAGAATTAGTGATTGACTATGCCAGTAAATGTGTACATATTAAAGGGAATGCTTTAGAGCTTACGAAATTAGAGTATGAGATCATAGAATTTTTGTCTATGAACCCTGAAATGGTATTTGATAAAGAACGAATCTATGAGAAGATTGGCGGATATGATGCAGAAGGGGACAGCCGGGTGGTTACGGAGTTGATTCGCAGAATCCGCAAGAAAATGAAAATGTATTCGGAACACGAATATATTGCAACGGTATGGGGGAGGGGATATAAATGGGCAAAATAAAAAATCTTTCGTTAAGGAAAACCATTGTTTTGTATATGATAATTAGTTTAATAATTAGTTTTTATCTTTCAGCACTAATTATGCGAATAGCAAGCACAGTACAAAACAACATTTGGTGGAATTATGTAGACCAAGAAGAATATTTTGAAATGGCTGAAGGGGATGGTAGAAGGTATTTGCCAGATGTTCCGAGACCACATTCTTATGAAATGAAAGAATTTGATTATCATGTATCGGAAATATGTGATTTTCTTCAGACATTTACAGTGCTTATCGTATCTGTTGCAGGGAGTATTATAGCGGTATTTCTTTTTTATAAGCATAAACTGAAATGCCCTATCGAAGAATTAGAACTGGCTTCCCGACAAGTTGGTCGAAATAATTTAGATTTCCATATCACTTATGAAAATGAAGATGAGATGGGCGGATTGTGCAAAGAGTTTGAACGAATGAGAGGACAGCTGGCAGAGAATAATCAACAGTTATGGAAAATGCTTGAGGAAGAAAAGGCTTTGCGGGCTGCCATTGCACATGATATACGTTCTCCGCTCTCTGTGCTGGAGGGGTATCAGGAAATGCTTTCAGAATATCTTCCGAAGAAAGAGATAAACATGGAGCAAGCCTTAGAAATGGTAAATGAAAGCAAAAAACAGATTGAACGTATGGATATCTTTGTGGAAACTATGCGAAAGATGAGCAGTTTAGATACAAGGGAGTTAGTAGCAGAAGAAATTACCAGTAAACAGGTAGAAATAGACGTACGGGCAGAGATGAACGTGTTTAGGAAAAAATTTGGAAAGCTATATGAATTAGAATGTTCGGAAACAGAAGAAAAATTTTCAGGAGATAAGGAAGTGATTTTAGAGGTTATAGAAAACCTTTTGTCAAATGCCTTTCGTTACGCCAAGACAAAAGTGGAAATGGAAGTGTTTCTTACCTGTTCTGAATTACAGATCAGAATAAAGGATGATGGAGTGGGATTTACAATAGATAAGCAAAAGGCAACAGAGCTTTTTTATCAGCAAAATGTGAAAGACAGTTTGAAACATTCAGGAATGGGCATGTATATCAGCAGATTGTATTGTGAAAAGCATGGTGGTCAGTTACTGATAGAAAATGAAAAACAGAGTGGAGCTGTAATAACAGCAGTATTTCATCGGATTGCATGAGCGGTCCGATTTTTTTATGCTGTTGTCTTTTTGTTGTGATTTATATTTTATGATGTCTATAACGAAGGAAAGGAGGAATACGTATGATTGCTATTTTTAAAAGAGAGATTATGAATTATCTAAAGCGACCGTTATTTTGGGTAGGTGTTCTGCTTGTGATTTATGGTGTGTTTAATGCGACAAGTCCATATTTAACCACACATTATCTTACAACGGGGGAGAAAATCATCAATGATCAGTCCAACACTTCGGTTGAAGGAGAAGTGTATGAGGGCTATATTCCAGCCACGCCTGAAAAGCACAGAGAGGTATGGCATGAAAAGGTAAAAATAAAATTAACGGATGTGTTTGGATTGACGGATTCAGAAGCACAGAATGTCATTGAAAAGCTGGAAAGCATGAATTTAAAAGAGGCCTATGCGTATTTGGAGCAGGAATATGACTGGTACGGGGCAAGGTATTTATACGAGGACAGTACGTATTATAAGGGAACGGCAGAAGAAATCAACGCATATCTAGATAAAAAATTGGAAGATAAGACATTTTCTTTTTATTACGCAAGAAAATTTGCTGATTTTGCGGGTCTGTATATGGTGTTTTTTGCAATTATTATGTTGGCGGTTTTATTTTTACAAGATACAAAAAAGCATACTTATGAATTGTTGCATACAAAGCCTGTGACTGCCGGGAAGTATGTAATGGGAAAAGTGAGTGCAGGATTTACAATTTGTTTGCTTGTGCTAACTATTTTGAATATACTGTTTTGGGTATTGTGCCGCATCTATACAAAGGATAGTGGATTTGAAGTGCGACTATGGGATTTTGTGGCTTCTACGGTACTTTATATATTGCCTAATATGCTGATGATTGTGAGTATATATACATTGATTTCACTCATATTTAAAAATCCACTTCCGGGTGTACCACTTTTGATTCTTTATATGGTGTATTCCAATTTGGGCGGAACTAATGCAGAGGGAGTTTACGGATATTGGGGCAAACCTTTGGCAATCATGGTACGATTTCCGGGGCAGCTTTTTGATACGACACCGCCCCCGATGGCGCTCTTAAATCAAAGTTTTCTTATTATTGTATCGGTAGTAATTATACTGATTTCGATACAGATTTGGAAGCGGAGGCGAATATAAATGAAGAAGGAAATGAAGATTGTTCTGCCATTTTATAAAATTGCTTATGCAGTATCCTTTGTTGTAATTTTAAGTGTGATTCGTGCAGTTGTTTTCACGTATGAAATAGGACTATCCATAGAGCCGCCTTTTGCGATATTGACTGCTGTTTTTTGTGCAGATACTTATGTGCAGGAAATTACAAGCAACCGTTCCGAAGTTCAGAGACTGTATCAGATAAAAAAGAGAATCTATTCTATTATACAGAGACTGATGATACAGGGAACTTTTTTGCTGCTGCTCGCTGTTCTTGGATATGGATTGTTTTTTGCGTTTCAGAAACCAATTACACATCCAGTAACAGAAAGTGAAATACTTCAGTTTATTACCTGTTTTGGGGCGATTGTAGTAACTATTTTCTTTTGGGGAATATTGGCTAATACATTGTCTATGCTTTTTCGCAATATGTGGATGGGAATTGGAAGCAGTCTTTTGATATGGGTAGCAACAAATTCCACAGGTGGAGATAAACTTTTTGGAGCATGGAATCTGTTTTCTTATTCTTTTAGAGATATAGAAAATACTGCCGATATTACATGGCTGTATGGGAAAGGCTTGTGTATTTGTATCGGACTGATTTTGTTACTGGCATTGCCGAAGATCGTAAGAAAGAGAGGGTAAATTTATGAGTATTCATATTGAGGATTTAACGGTAAGATTTAAGAATAGTGTCACAGCAATCGACCATGCAGATTTAGATATACCAAATGGGATATTTGGACTATTGGGAGAAAATGGAGCGGGAAAGACAACTTTGATGAGAGTTTTGACCACTGTGCTTAAACCTACAAACGGAATGGTTACATTAGACGGAATTTTGTATAGCGAAGGAAACTATGAAAAAATCCAAAGAAAGATAGGGTATTTACCACAGGAAATTGAACTGTATCCTAATTTGACGGTTCAGGAGTGTTTGGAGTATATGGGAGATCTGGCAGGTGTTCCGAAAGCAGAATGTAGAAAGCGGATAGATTATTATTTGAAAAAGACCAGTCTTATAGAACATCGTAAGAAGAAAATGAAGCAGTTATCAGGCGGTATGAAGCGACGGGTAGGATTGGTGCAGGCGCTTTTAAATGAACCGGAATTTTTAATTGTGGATGAGCCAACTACCGGTTTAGATCCGGAGGAACGTATTCGCATCCGCAATTTGTTAGTAGATTTTTCTGAAAACAGAACGGTTTTGTTTTCAACTCATGTGGTAGAAGACTTAGCTGCCACCTGCAATCAGCTTGCAATTATGCATAAAGGTCGATTTCTGTATGCGGGTTCTATGAAGAATTTGACAGAAGAAGCACAGGGGAAAATCTGGATTTGCAAAGTACCTGATGAGAGAAAAGCAAGAGAAGTGGAACAGAAGTATCGTATTACATCTAAACAGTATGTTGAGGGGGGATTGCAGTTAAGAGTGATTTCTGAAATACAGCCAGAATTGGAGTGTATGTCAATTCCTGCAACGTTGGAAGATGCTTATATTTATGTGACGAATCAATACGAGTAGATAAAGCACCATCTGATGCTTTACTACCAGTTGCGCGTTGTTCGCTTTGAATATTTGTGGAGAAAAAGTATGTATTATTTTGGCTTTCTATAAAACCTATAAACCAGCCATTTATATCCTGCCCGTTCACTCGTCCGGTTCCGGTTTTTCCATAAATTCTCCATTTTCAGAGGCGGTAAGATGGATGGAATTTTTGACGGCATGAATATTAGCAGGAGTAAAGTTGAAGTTGTTTCGATATAAATTTTTCAAAAGTTCAACTTGTTCTACTGGTGAAATCTTTAAGGATGACTGCATCCAGTAGGAAGAGAAATCTCCGGATATATTTTTATTGCCATATCCTATTTGCTGAAGGTATGAATTTATAGTGGAAGATCCGAGCTGCTTGTCGATTGATTCAAAATACCAGTTTGTATATATCTTTTAAAAGGTATATGATTAAGAAAAACGGCAGGAGGTATCTGAATGAAATCACATAAATATTGGTCTATCGGTGCACTGATTACAATGCTTGGAACTTTTTATACAGGTTATAAGGGATCAAAAGAAGGCCATAAGTACTTTGCAGCAAGTTCTTTGCTTTGCATGATTATGGCTATTTATACAGGACACAAGATGATTTCTGGTAAAAGTAGGAAGAAAAAAGAAGTTTCAGTAGAGAGTGTTGAAGATTAAAAAACAAAATATTTTAATAAATAACGCCGGTGCGGGATTTGATATCCAGTACTGGCGTTATTTATTCTACAGGGGCTTGGGGGTGTAGCCACCAAATATACTATTCGTTTTCTGCTTCGGCAAGTTTGTTAAGGATCCACTCCCTATTGATAACTATTTCATCATCATCGCGGAGATCCTTGAAATCATTGCAGTGTGAAGAAGCAAATTCATACATATTGTCAATGTCAACTGCACCAGTAATCTCACCCTTATTAATGATTACAAGAATATTTGTTCCGTCGTCGTCGACAGCAAAGCGCAGTTCATCAAATTCTATATCGGGATCATTTTTGAGAATAGAATCTGTCGCAAGTAATTTAACAAGTTCCATTACCCTGTCATCTTTACCTGCATCAAAGATCTGGATCTTTTCAACGAGCTGATTTGCTGATGTCACAATCCGGTATAAGTACTTTTCGGTACGATAATCAGCCAAAGCATTTTTTTCATAAAATATTTCATATGTCTTCTTTACTTCTGATTCAGGAACCAGATAAATCATGACAAGATCTTCCATCTGGTGATAGAGTGTGGAGTAGTTTAAACGAAAGGTCTCTCCACAGCTCGGGCAGGTATAAAGGAAAATAGATTGATTAAGTACCTTCTCTTTCATTTCAGGATTCAGTGCAGTATTAATACTGTCCCAGAGTTCAAAATCCCCCTCATGATGGCAGGAAGGACAAGTTACCTTTTCTATATGATGTCTTGACATAAATGTTCCTCTTTTCAGTGAGATAAATCTATAGTTTTCTTATTGTAGAATGCGCTTATCCTTTATTATTTTGCCAGGAAATTACTCTGAATCTCCATCGGCATATGATAAGCCTGGCCTCGTTTTGTCAGGCTGTATAGTTTAAAGCTCATGAGTTCCGGAGTTGCATTCAGAGAACTGCAGAGTCCGAAATAATCCAGGTCTTCGTTCTGAACCATATCTTCGATCTCTTCATCATCAATCAGAAGATCGGCAGCAAACAGATTGGCCTGGTATTCTGTATTATCCGTCATATTATAGAGTGTATCATCTTGCATTGGAGCCATTTTCAGCTGGGAACGATGCAGGATGATATGTCCTAATTCATGAGCGGCAACAATCATCTTTTCTTCTTCTGAAAGGAAACTACTGATCATGACATAGATCGTCTTGCAGCTCATAAAACAATATCCTTTCAGTGTCTTATATCTGGAAGTTTCCCCGACAACAATGTTCATCTGATCCATGATCTCAAATGGATCTCGGGTTCCATATTTCTTGATTAATTTCTTTGTTTCTGTATATATGTAAGTGTTTCTCAAATAAATCACCTCAAAAGTAAAAAATAAAAGGGCAGAAATATCCTTGTAACTATAAGGTAACAGATTAGGTGTACAATAATCTCGCCTTCTATTATTTTTCCTCTTGGTTTTTCAGATATTTTTTCGGTGTAAATTTCTTTGCACGTCTTTTGGAATCCAGATAAAGGCTCTGGATTTCATCCATAAAAGCTATTTTATCTTCGTCTGTCAGTGATCCACCGGCAAACATAGCTGCAGCCTGTTCCAGGATCTGCTGAGCCTGTTTGACACCGCGGTTACCAAACTGTTCGGATGCTTCTGTGATAAAAGCTTCATTCTCACTCATGAGATAAGAAACGTCACACTGTAATGCATCTGCCAGTTTCTGATACAGAACATTTTGTTTTGGAAAACGTCCTTCTACTTCCCAGGATCGAATAGTCCTATATGAAACACCAACCATACTGGCCAGTTCCTGCTGACTCATCTTTTTTTCTTTTCTTAATGATCTTACTTTTTCACCGAATGTCATAAACATACCTCTTTCTAAGCCTTGTCTTATAAGTCTCATTAGCCGCCTCAAGGCAAAACGGGAAATGTGTCTCCTAAAAATCAAAAATTAATCTTGACAAAGGGAAATATCTCTCCTATAATGTGAATCACAGATAAGGGAAACATCTTTCCTATAAGATACACAATATTTCCTCTTTTGTCAATGAATATGTGGAATGAATTTCCTATATTTTAAAGAAAACAGGAAGGATGCACAGTCATTGACAGTCAAAATGGGATACATGTTACAAAAAGAGGAAAGACGTATGGGAGGTGACAATGTGAGTCAGGATCAGACTTCTATTATCTGTATTGATCTAAAGTCCTTTTATGCTTCTGTAGAATGCGTAGAACGTGGACTGGATCCGTTTAAAGCAAACCTGGTGGTTGCAGATCCGACCAGATCAAAGTCAACAATCTGCCTGGCAATCACTCCGGCTATGAAGTCTCTTGGCATCAAGAACCGGTGCCGGATCCATGAGATACCGGATTGTGTAAAGTACATCACAGCCATGCCAAGGATGCAGCTGTATATGGATTATTCCGCAAAGATCTATGGAATCTATCTGCGGTACGTCTCAAAAGAAGATATCCATGTGTACAGTGTCGATGAGTGTTTTATTGATGTGACAAACTATCTGCAGCTTTATCATCTCACTGCAAAAGAAATGGCGGTAAAGCTTATGCAGGAGGTTATGGAGGAAACAGGTATCACTGCAACCGCTGGTGTGGGAACCAATCTGTATCTTGCTAAGATCGCAATGGATATCGTAGCAAAGCATGTGGATGACCATATTGGAATCCTGGATGAATTCTCTTACAGAGAGCAGCTATGGGATCATAAACCATTAAGTGACTTCTGGAGGATTGGATCCCGGACTGAAAAAAAACTGGCCGGTTACGGGATCCATACGATGGGCGATATCGCAATGGCTTCTTTAAGATCCGAAGACTGGCTGTATAAGATGTTTGGGATTGATGCAGAGCTGTTGATCGATCATGCATGGGGCTATGAAACATGCCGGATGAGTGACATCAAGAACTATCATTCGGGGGAACACAGCCTTTCAAATGGTCAGGTGCTGATGCGAAATTATTCTTTTGAAGAAGCACTTGTAATCGTAAGGGAAATGACAGACAACCTGGCCCTGGATCTGTTTGAAAAAGGACTGGTGACAAGCTCTCTCACCTTATGGATCGCATATGACCACAGGTATGAGCATGAGGCATCCAAAGGAACCGTAAAACTCGAAAGAGGAAGTAACAGTTCAAAAAAAATCATGGATGCAGTGGAAGATTTATATCTCAGGATTGCGGACAGATATACCGGAATTCGAAGAATCGAGGTGTGTGCGAACAGGGTTGCTCCTGAAAATTATGTGCAGTACAGCCTGTTTGATGATCCAAAACAGACCGATAAAGAACGGCATTTACAGGAAGCAGTATTGAATGTAAAGCAGCGTTATGGAAAGAATGCGATCATGCGTGGATCTAACCTGCTAGAGTGTTCTACTTATCGAGAACGCAATGAACAGATTGGTGGTCACCGTGCTTAGAGGAGGTGCAAAAAGTGCTGGCAAGTGCATATCAACCGTATTTATATTTACCAAGGCCGGTTTCCAGGAGACATCCCATGGACGTAGGACGCAGGGCAAAACAGTTTGCTCCATTTGCGGCACTTCGTGGACTGGATGAAACGATCCGGCAACAGGAAATCATTTACGAACCGAAAAGAGATTTATCTGAGGAAAAGAAAAATGAGCTGGATATGAAATTAAGGATTCTGACATATGGAATGAAGATACAGGCGACTTATTTTCAAAAGTTCTGGAAGGATCCATCTGTTGGTCAGTACCATACATTATCCGGAACCATAGAATTTTTTGATCCATCAGTTCACTTACGGATCGATGATACCGAGATTCAGATTCAGGACATCTGTGATCTGACTGGTGATGTATTTGAAACTATTGAAATATCATGTTAATTAATCACAGCGGAATTTTTTATACCGGAAAGAGTGTGTGGTAGCTGGTGGAAGGATAAAAAAGGATGCACAGATCGACAAAGCAGATCTGATCAGAATAGAAATCGTGCTGTTCGTGTAGCTTTGGCACTTACGGAATGGATGGCATGATGCTCATAAGGCGGATTTGATTTCCCTTTGGTCCGTTGAGTAATAAATGGAGAAATATCTTATTGCTTAAAGGAGGAAGCCTATATGGGATCAGGTGCTATTAAATGGCATGTACACTGCTCTGTATGCGGAGCATTTATTGAAAAGAGCGCACAAAGCGATTCAGAAGTGGAGTGCAAAAAATGTCGCAGTACATTGGAGATATTTGTAAAGGATGATATGGTGTCGGTTCGTCCGATCCACATCCGAGATGAACAATTAAAGTCCAGGATGCGGACGTATTCCCGAAAGATGATGAATCAGGGATCATAACAGAATAGAATGAGCTGTCTGTAGTAAGCGTTGGATTTGGCAGGAACCATAAAGAACGCACCAGGCAGTAAGAGTTTGTCAAGGAGCTGAACCTGACTGGAATCACTAAGAGCCCGGCAAAACATTTACGGATACACTGCAAGATCAGAAGTATTTTCTGGTTTTGGAGATTGTTGAAGTATTTGTTTTGTCGGGCTTTTTTGACGTATTTCGAAAAATTTTTAAATTTTTTGTCGTATCCCACTGTAAAACAGGCTCTCAGCGTTTCGTTATATAGAGGTTGAATTCTTTTTTGCAAAAATAATTGTAAATAGAGATTTTGATAATATGACACAAAGGAGGAAACAAAGATGACTGAAATCGAATACCAGGAATTTGTAAGGCATTGTCCTTACGATGCTATGGGCGATTATTCCATGTTTCGCAAAGAGCAAACAGAGAATAAATCAGAAGATGCACATAGCAACTGAATAAGCCAGGCAGTCTGGCAAACTTAATCTAAACGCAGATACATGCGTTACAAAGGAGTCATGGACTCCCGTTAAAAAAAACGGGTGAGTTCGTGATCTCTTGTGCTGCAGTTCTTTATGTCTGTGCAGGAATTTTATAAAAGATGGAATGGACCACCCGGAGCCGAAAGGCAGAAAGGTGGTCATTATGTTGACATTAAAAGAACTGAAGAAAATCGTGAAAGTTGCTGATATGGAGAAAAGAATCCCAAGCGTGAAATCCTTGAAAGAACACAAAGTTGTAGTAAAAGAAATGATCAATGCAGATACAACGATCTCTGTTTATGATCACGGATATGTGCTTTATACAGCGGGAAATCAATCAACCGTATTTCCGCTTCATAGTTGTGATGACTATGAATATGTGAGTGTAACTGGCGATAACAAGGAATTCAATAAAGAGTTCTTTGATAATGAAAACTGGTATATCCGTCTGCTGATGGAGGCTGAAGACCGTATGGCATACAGCCAGCGCAAAATCAGCACCAATCATGGTGTATTTTCTAACAGCGATGTTACAGATGATGCGGAGATTATGAGAGGATCTACAAAAGATTTTGTTGACGATGTTATTGACAGAGAAATTTTGCATGCGCTGATCAAGGAATTGACAGAGAGGCAAAAGATGGTACTCAATCTGGTTTATTTCGAAGAAATGCGCCAGCAGGATGTCGCAGATTATCTGGGAATCAAACAGCAGAGTGTAAATGACCTCCTGAACAGGGCATTAAAAACGATGAAAAAAAAGGCGGAAAACGAAGAATTTTAAAAAATTTCAAAAAAATTGAATTAGACCACTGTAAAACAGGCTCTGAGCGTTTCGTTATATGAAGGGTTTGCATAGAACACCTTCATGTACCTTGAAAAATGAATAGCCTGCCCGGAGTGATATTTGGTTTGAACATGCATAGAGCGAAAAGCTGCGTGTCTGCCAGAAGAAAACGTATCAGAGATGGAAACTGATATAGGAACGGATCCGGGAAAGAAAACAGGAAAACGCTTAAATCTTAAATCAAAATAAAATGTCTGAATCTAAAAAGAGGATGACAGTAGAAATCATGTGGCGGTATTTGTGACAAACAGGTACCGCCATATATTTGTGCTGTTATCTCAGCTTGTGCTGACTGTCCCAAATAGCGCAAATTTCAGGAAAGGAGGCGATCATCTTCGTATAAAAGATAATATGCAGAAACTAACAGATAACCATATACAAAAGAATCAGAAAGGAAGGATTTAAGAGAATGAACGTGAAAAAGAAAGCACGCAGGGTGATGTCTGGTTTACTGACTGCAGTAACGGTTCTATCGACGGTACTCTCTCCCGCTGTTGCCTATGCTTCTGATGATGCCGGATCTGTAAAAAAGATCCCGTATTATGAGGAGATCAAGGATCAGTTGGATGAAGATGAAGTGGTAACTGCAAAGGATTATGAGATCAAGGTTGGAGACAATTTCGATGTAAAGAGTGATTATACCGGTCTTACGATCCAGGATGACAGCAAAGTAAAAGTTACATTTCAGGAAGCAAAAGATACGGACGGGAATGATTTTTCTACCGATTATGCCAATTCCTATAAGGCAGTCTATTATGTAGAACCACAGAAAACGGATCACCCAACCTACCAGATCAATCGAAAGATCGTGGTAAAAGAAGCGGATCAACAGAAAGATTCGCAGTCAGAAAGTTCTTCTGATCAGGATGCTGGTTCTTCCGATAAGACAGAAACAGAGGATTCTGAGGCTGACTCGTCTACAGAGGAAACTGGTGCTGCTGACACGGAGAGCAAAACAGAACTGACAGAAAAAGAATTTGATGCAGAGATCGAAGCAACGGAGGATCAGGAGACCGTTGATCCGGAAACAGGAATCACACTCTCAGAGGTTATGCAGGAAGCTGTTGACCAGGAGGTTGCTCTTGCAGATCTTGAAGCAGGCGAAAGTATTACTTTCGATATGCCAATGATGCTTGCTTCTGGTGAGACAGGAACAAAATCAGTCACTGTTACAGCTGGTTCCTGGTACTATTATGCAGACTATGGATTAGGTTCTTATCTGACTTGTCCATATTATGTGAAATGGGGAAGCATCAATGCGACAGCATACTGTGTTGAACCATCCAAAAAAGGACCGGGAAATGGAACTTATACGATCCAGAAACTTGCCGATGGAAAGACACTTGCAAAGGTCTGCTATTACGGAACAAAAGCAAGTGATGAGAATGGTTTCTTTGATGAGAAACATCCGGATTTCCCGGCAGGAAAGAGATTCATTATTACTCATATCGCAGCGGCATATGCAAATGGATCCAGTGACTGGGCATCCGGAACCAATGCAACAGGAAAGAACCTGGCAATGGAACTTTATAATTATTGTGTAAATATGCCGGACATTCCGTCTGTAGATATGAGCTTTTCCGAATCTAATGTAAAGGCTTATGTGGAAGGAAACAGCCAGCGAACAAGCGTGATCACATTCAAAGCAGATAAACTGCAGACAATCACATTTAAGTTGCCAAGCGGTGTAAAGCTTGTAAATGTGACAACCGGTAAAACCAGTGCTGCAGGAGCAAGTGTAGAAATCGGTGGAGGTACACAGTTTTATCTGACAGCACCACTTGATCAGGCAGAGAGCGTCAGTGCTACATTTTCTTCTCGGATGAAGGGAAGCATTGATAAAGAATACTCTGCTTACAAGATTGTAACAGGATCTGGAACACAGGACCTGGCTCTTGTTTTCGGTGAAGGTGTCGGAAATGAGAAATATGTGGATTTTAAAGTAACCTGGACAAAAGAATGCAAGGTATCCATTGTAAAGAAAGACCAGGATACAGGAAATGCACTGGCTGGTGCAGTGTACGGGATCTATTCCGATGCTGCATGTACAAAGCTGATCGCAGAGATGCCTGCAACTGATCAGAATGGTGCTTCACAGCTCACAATGGAAAAGACACAGGAAGTTGTTTATCTGAAAGAAATCTCTGTTCCAACAGGGTATCAGATCGATACAAAGTCTTATAATGTGACTCTTGCTATCGGAAAGACAACAACCAAAAAAGCAACGGATAAGCGAACAAATGCAAAGCTCAACATTGCAAAACAGGATGCTGAGACAGGCAATGAAGCCCAGGGAGATGCAACACTGGAAGGTGCGGTATATGGCCTTTATGCAAGAGAAGACATTGTTCATCCGGATGGAAGAACCGGAACAATCCATAAGAAAGACAGCCTGATCACATCCCTGACAACGGATAAGAATGGCGAAGCCTCTGTATCGGATCTGTATCTTGGAAAGTATTATCTGAAAGAGCTTAGTGCTCCAGTGGGATATGTACTGGATCCGACAGAACATGATGTGGACTGTACTTACGAAGGTGCTACTGTTCCGACAGTAGAAAGAACTTCTGTATGTAAAGAAACCGTCATCAAACAGCCATTTCAGATCATCAAGGCAGCAAACAACGGAAAGACCGATGCAGATCTTCTGCAGGGAGTTGGGTTTTCAGCATGGCTTGTCAGTGATCTGAAAGTAAAAGCAGATGGAAGTTATGATTTTGACTCAGCCAGACCAGTTGTACTGACTGCAGATGGCCAGGCAGAAATGTTTACCGATGAAAAAGGATATGCAAGATCGATTCCGCTTCCATATGGAACTTATGTGGTAAGAGAAACCACAAGCAAACACAACTATGCACCGGTTGATGATTTTGTAGTGAAGATCACAGAGAATCATCCAGACACACCGCAGACATGGCGAGTGCTTCTGGACAAAGAATTCAAAGCAAAATTAAAGATCATCAAAAAGGATGCAGAAACACAGAAATCTGTACTCCTGGCAAATACTGAATTCAAGGTATATGACCTGGATAATCAGAAATATGTGGAACAGACAACATCCTATCCGAAGCCAACGGTACACAAATCCTATTTCACAAACGAGGAAGGATACCTGGTACTGCCGAGAAATCTGAAACCTGGTAACTACAGGATTGAGGAAGTGACGGCACCCGATGGGTACACGATATCCAAAAACTATGTGACAGTTGCCGTTGATACAGATACTGCTTATCTGACCGATCCTGTCACAGGAGATGCAGTCATTGATGTGGAATATACCAATGCCCCAGTCAAAGGTCAGTTAAAGATCTATAAACAGGGGAAAGTGTTAAAAGGATTTGATAAGGATTTCCAGTATGAAATGGCTGGACTTGCAGGTGCTGAATTTGAAGTCTATGCGGCAGAGGATATCTATACTGCCGATCATCAGGTAGATGCAGATGGACAGAGAACTCTGTATTTTGCAAAGGATGCACTGGTAGCAACCGTCACAACGGATGCAGATGGTTATGCAACCGTAAAGAATCTTCCACTTGGCAGGTACTATGTTAAAGAGAAGAATGCACCGGACACTTATGTGTTAAATACTGTACCGGAAAATGTCGAATTTGCTTATGCGGATCAGGATACTGCAGTGATCGAGAAAGAAATCTCTGTCACAGATGAACGACAGAAAGTGTCGATTACTGTCGAAAAACAGGATGCTGAGACAGGCAATACAGTAGCCGGAGCAGTGTTCGGTATTTACAATGCAAAAGACATTCAGACGAAAGATGGAAAAGTGATCGTCAAAGCAGATACTCTTTTACAGGAAATGACTTCTGATGAAAAAGGTCAGGCAGCATGTACACTGGATCTTCCACTTGGAAGCTATTATGTAAAAGAACTGAAAGCACCAGACGGATTCGTATCTTCTGATGAAGTACTGAGATTTGATGCTTCTTATCAGGGTCAGGATGTGCAGACAGTAACATTAAAATCAGTAAAAAAGAACCAGCCAACAACTGTTGAGATTACAAAATCAGATGCAACAACTGGTGTAGAACTGGATGGAGCTTATCTGAAAGTAACGGATAAAGATGGAAATGTGGTAGACAGCTGGACATCTTCCAAAGATGCACCGCATGTGATCAAATATCTGAAAGTGGGTGAGACTTATACTCTCCATGAAGAATTTGCACCGCATGGTTATCTGGTAGCCAATGATGTGACATTCACAGTCAAAGATACCGGAGAGGTTCAGAAAGTGGAAATGAAGGACGAGGTACCGGTTGGTGAACTGATCATCAACAAAAAGGGAGAATTCCTGGATTCTGTTACATTGGCCGATAAGGTCAAAGGTGTGGTGGAGCACATTTTCAACTATGTAACCGGAAAGCTGACAGATGTTACTTTTGAAGTCTATGCTGAGGAAGACATCAAGGCTGCAGATGGCGTCAGTGACGATTACTATAAAAAGGATGAACTGATCGCAACGATCAAGACAGATGAAACCGGTATTGCAAAACTGGAAAATCTTCCACTTGGTAAATACTATGTGAAAGAAACAGGAACTGCTTACGGTCATGTACTGGATGGTGAGATCCGTCATGTAGATCTGACTTACGTGGATCAGAATACACCGGTTGTAGTCTATGACAAAGACTGGCAGAACAACCGTCAGAGAGTAGAAGTCAGTGTACTTAAGAAGGAAAAAGATTCTGACCGTACACTGGAAGGAGCTATCTTTGGATTATTTGCCAAAGAAGACATTAAGTCTGAGACAACTGGTAAAGTCCTGATCGAAGCCAATGAGATCATTGAACTGAAATCTACGGATGAAGAAGGAAAGATCACATTTGTTGCAGATCTTCCAATAGGAGCCACTTACTATGTAAAAGAACTCTATGCACCGGATGGATTCGTAACCAACGATGAAGTAAAGGAATTTACTTTTGAGTATGCAGGTGAGAATCAGCCGACTGTAACCTATGATTTTACCTTTGAGAATCAGCCAACCGTTGTAGAATTTACCAAATCCAGTCTGACAACCGGAAAAGAACTTCCAGGATGTACGCTGAAAGTGGTAGATGCCGATGGAAATATCGTGGATGAATGGACTTCCGGTAAAGAAGCACATGTGATCCGTGAGCTGACTGTCGGAAAAGAATACGCACTGGTTGAAACAAAACCGGCCGATGGTTATGTGACAGCTGAAAGCGTGAAGTTCACCATCAAAGATACTGCCGATGTGCAGAAAGTTGAGATGAAGGATGATGTGACGAAGGTGAAAATCTCCAAACAGGATATCGCCGGAAAAGAACTTCCGGGAGCAAAACTCACGATCCTTGATCAGGATGGAAAAGTTGTGGAAAGCTGGACCAGTACAGAGAAAGCACATTACATCGAAATGCTTCCAATCGGAAAATACACTCTCCGTGAAGAAACAGCACCGGATGGCTATCTGGTTGCAAAAGATGTGGAATTCGAAGTAAAGGATACTAGTGAAGTACAGCATGTAACTATGGTAGATGAGGAAAAACCGGCAGAAAAGACACCGGAAGGTGGAAAACCTGTCAGTGATTCACCAAAGACTGGGGATAACACCAATCTGTGGTTGTGGTTTATGCTTCTTGGCATTGGTGCGACTGGTACAGGAGTCCTTGCATTTATGAGAAAAAAGAAACACTAATTAAATAAGAATGAGCGTTCATGGAAACCGAAAGGAATCTGTGGACGCTTTTTTAGATGGGAGAAACCATGAGAAATATCATTATTTTTGTTGCTCTTCTGGGAGCAGCGGCAATATTTACAGTTTTGTATTGTCTCATTGCTGCCGGAAGTCAGGCAGAGAAAAAACTGACAGAAATCATGAGAAAAGAGGAAGAACAGAATGAAGACTAATAAAGATCTGATCATAGAACCAAATGCAGCTATTGAGGGAAGAAAGTACAGCGAAGAAAAGCCATGGTCCTGTAAGTACTGTTACTGGTGGGGAGGCAAAAAGAAAAGCTGTAACTTGAAGCAGTGCCATTATCTGCTTCCTGAAAAGAAAAAAGCGGTAAAAACAACACCATGTGGTGGCTGTCCGTATGGAAAACATGTTCCATGCATCGGATATTGTATTGCCCGTCTTCATTCTGAAATGAAAGGAAAGAAAGGACGTGGGTAATTGCAGGAAGAAGTAAATCAGAAAGTGATCAGCCTGAGCATCCAGGGAGTCAAGATCACTGCCAGTGTGCTAAAAGCAGCCCTTCGGAAGTTCCTGGAAATGGACAACCGGAGGAAACAGAAAGCAACGCAGGTGAAAATGGCTGAAAAGACCGGACGGGCCCAGGAGAAAGGAAGGGAAAAAGCCCGAAAAAAGATTGAAAAGAAAAAGCCACATGGAAAGCAGACCATCAAGCAGCTGAATGCACAGGGAGTACAGCTTTCCAACATAAAGATCACAGATGAAAATATCAAATCCTTTGACCGTGTGGCAAGAAAGTACGGGATTGATTACAGCCTGAAAAAAGAAGTCGGTGCTGATCCACCAAAATATCTGGTCTTCTTTAAGGCTAAAGATGTGGATGTGATGACAGCGGCTTTCCGGGAATATGCCGGAGTAGAACTGAAAAAGAAACAGGCGAAGAAACCATCCGTCAGAAAGAAACTGCAGAAATCTGTAGAAAGAAAAGCAAAGCACCGCCAGCGTGTGAAGCAGAGACAAAAATCCAGAGGTCAGGAACGATGATCCGGGAAAAATTACAGAAGATCCAGGTCAAACGACTGGTGATCTTAAATCTCCCATATTTCTTTATCTTCTATGTAGCAGATAAAGGATCCTGGCTGTACCGGCATTGCCTGGGAGAAAGCATGGTCCAGAGACTTGGCGTGATGTTAGTCAATTTCCGACTGGCATTTTTAAGCTGGCTGCCAAGTATCGCTTTGCAGGATCTTACAGTAGGTGTTCTGGTTGCAGGTGCATTAAAACTGGTGGTCTACTATCGTTCTAAAAATGCAAAGAAGTTCCGACAAGGTGTGGAGTATGGATCTGCAAGATGGGGAAACAGAAAAGACATCGAACCCTTTATGGATCCGGTCTTTGAAAACAATGTCATCCTCACAGAAACGGAACGTCTGACCATGAACAGCCGGCCAAAAGCCCCAAAGTATGCCAGAAATAAGAATGTGATCGTCATCGGTGGTTCCGGATCCGGAAAGACAAGATTCTATGTAAAACCCAATCTTATGCAGATGACGGATCACGTGTCCTATGTGGTCACTGATCCGAAGGGAACGATCATCGTTGAATGCGGGAAGATGCTGGTAAATGGAGGATACCGGATCAAGGTATTAAATACGATCAACTTTAAAAAGTCCATGCATTACAATCCGTTCCATTATATCCGGAGTGAAAAAGACATCTTAAAGCTGGTCAATACCATTATCGCAAATACCAAGGGTGAGGGCGAAAAATCAACGGAAGATTTCTGGGTCAAGGCCGAACGTCTATTGTATTCTGCACTGATCGGATACATCTGGTATGAGGCACCAGAGGAAGAACAGAACTTTTCTACTTTGCTGGAATTTATCAATGCCAGTGAGACCAGGGAGGATGATGAAGAATTTAAAAATGCAGTGGATGAATTGTTTGAAGAACTGGAAGCAGAAAATCCGGAACACTTTGCAGTAAGGCAATATCGCAAGTACAAGCTTGCGGCCGGCAAAACTGCAAAATCGATTTTGATTTCCTGTGGTGCCAGACTTGCACCATTTGATATTCAGGAACTAAGAGAAATCATGTCGTATGACGAAATGGAACTGGATATGATCGGTGATCAGAGAACAGCCATGTTTGTCATCATCAGCGACACAGATGACACATTTAACTTTGTGGTAGCGATCATGTACACCCAGCTCTTTAACTTGCTTTGTGATAAAGCGGATGATGAGCATGGAGGCAGGCTCCCTTATCATGTACGGCTGCTTCTTGATGAGTTTAGCAATATCGGACAGATTCCAAAATTCGACAAGTTGATTGCTACGATCCGAAGCAGGGAAATCTCCGCTTCTATCATCTTGCAGTCACAATCTCAGCTGAAAACTATCTATAAGGATGCTGCTGAGACGATCACAGGTAACTGTGACACCGTTCTTTTCCTGGGCGGAAAGGAAAGCTCCACACTGAAAGAAATATCAGAAACCCTGGGAAAGGAAACCATTGATCTTTACAACACATCAGACACCAGAGGCAGCAACCGGTCCTATGGACTGAACTATCAAAAGACTGGAAAAGAACTGATGAGTAGAGATGAGCTGGCGGTCATGGATGGAGAAAAATGTATCTTACAGCTTCGAGGAGTCCGGCCGTTTTTAAGCAACAAATATGACATCACAAAGCACAAACGGTACAAGGAACTTGCCGATTTCAATAAGAATAATGCGTTTGATGTCGAAAAGTATCTGGCACACCGACTGGTGATGTCGAAAGATACAGAATTTGAAATGTATGAAGTAACTGTAACACAAGAAGATGTATCAGCGATTGAAGCTGAGGAAGGTGAGGATTGATATGAAAGAAAGAATTCGAGCACCCTGCTACTACTGATAAGGGTACAAAAAGGTCTGAATAAAAGGGAAAGGAGTAGAGCCAAACGCTTACAGACCATAAGAAAAAGCGTTTGTTCACACATGATTATGGCTTTTTTTAGCAGTGCAATCAATATCCTTCAGACACTGGTCGTTGCAATCGGTGCCGGTCTTGGTGTCTGGGGCGTAATCAACCTGATGGAAGGTTATGGAAATGACAACCCGGGTGCAAAATCCCAGGGAATTAAGCAGCTGATGAGCGGTGGTGGTGTTATCCTGATCGGAACACAGCTAATCCCGCTTCTGAGTGGATTATTTGGTTAAGAGAAAGGAGTAGAGATCCATGTTCAGTCAGATTTTTGATGCGATTGAGGAATGGATGAGGGAACTCTTAACCGGGATGATCACTTCCAACCTGGACACGATGTTTACTGATGTCAATCAAAAGACTGGTGAGATCGCTACCCAGGTTGGACAGACCCCGCAAGGGTGGAACGGCAGCATATTCAGTATGATCCGGAACTTATCGGATTCCGTGATCATGCCGATCGCAGGTATTATTATCACACTCGTACTCTGCTACGAATTGATTTCTATGCTGACCGAGCGCAACAACATGCATGATATTGATACCTGGATGTTTTTCAAGTACTTCGTAAAAATGTGGATCGCTGTATATCTGGTGAGTAACACATTTACGATCACAATGGCGGTATTCGATGTGGGCCAGCACGTAGTTAATTCTGCGGCCGGTGTTATCACAGGAAGTACCGCCATTGATATTTCTTCGGCATTGACGGATCTTTCCGCAACACTGGAAAGTATGGAAATCGGAGAACTTGTTGTATTGGCGCTGGAAACCCTTGTCGCCGGCTTCTGTATGAGAATCCTGTCTGTACTGATCACAGTGATCATGTATGGACGTATGATAGAGATTTACCTATATACCTCAGTTGCGCCGATTCCATTCGCAACTATGAGTAACAGAGAATGGGGACAGATCGGCACGAATTATTTCAGAGGACTCTTTGCCCTGGCTTTCCAGGCATTTCTGATGATGGTATGCGTTGCAATCTATGCAGTGCTTGTTGCAGGTATCCAGTATTCAGATAATCTGAGTTCTTCATTATTTGGCGTTATGGCTTACACAGTGATCTTATGTTACAGCCTCTTTAAGACGGCATCCTTAAGTAAGTCGATATTTAACGCGCACTAAATTACAGGAAGGAGTGAAAATCATGGCATATGTCAGCGTACCGAAAGATTTAACAAAGGTAAAGAATAAAGTAGCATTTAACCTGACCAAAAGACAGCTGATCTGTATCGGGATAGGTGCTGCAATGGGAATTCCAAGCTATTTTCTCTTGCGTAATGTGATGGGAAACAGTAATGCAGCAACGGTCATGGTGCTTTTAATGTTACCGGCATTTTTATTTGCCATGTACGAAAAAGACGGGATGCATCTGGAAGATGTTCTGATGCATATGATCCGGGTGAAGTTTCTTCGTCCACCCGTCAGAAAATATGAAACTGAAAACTATTATGAAACAGATCCGGAACAGATCAGACAGTCTCCGGATGCAGGAAAACCGAAAGGAGGAAAAACGGTTGCGAAAAAAGAAAAATAAGAAAACTGTCACAGATACCGGGTACAAAAAAGTAGACAGAAAAGAGAAAAAGAAAAAAGAAAAGCAGGAAGAAAAACGCAGGCAGAAAAAACTGTCCGTCCAGCAGTCGATCGCTTATAAGGAAATGGGCAGAGATGGGATCTGCAGGGTACAGGGAAAAACGTATTCTAAGTGTATCCGCTTTTATGACATCAACTACCAGCTGGCTCAGAACGAAGATAAAAATGCAATCTTTGAAAACTGGTGCGATTTCCTCAATTACTTTGATGCCAGTATCCATTTTCAGCTGAGCTTTATCAATCATAAAAGCAGCATGAAAGAATTTGAACAGGTCATCCGGATCCGTCCTCAGGAGGATGCTTTTGACGATGTTCGTATGGAATATGCCAAGATGCTGAAACAGCAGCTGGCGAAAGGAAATAATGGACTGGTGAAATCAAAATATATCACCTTTTCCATCGAAGCGGATAATATCCGGGAAGCAAAGCCAAAGCTGGAACGTATTGAGTCGGATATCCTGAACAACTTCAAGATCCTTGGAGTTCCGGCTTATCCATTGAATGGGGTGGAAAGACTGCAGATTTTATATGAGACTTTCAATCCAGATAACATGACAGACTTCCAGTTTGATTATGGTTCCATGATCCGTACAGGACTCAATACCAAAGATTATGTGGCACCGACCAGTTTTGTATTCCGAGACAGAAATACGTTCCAGATGGGAAATACTATCGGGGCTGTCTCTTATCTGCAGATCCTGGCACCGGAGCTTACGGATAAGATGCTGGCAGAATTTCTGGATATCGATAAGAACCTGATTGTCAACCTGCATGTCCAGTCTGTGGATCAGATGAAGGCAATCAAGCTGGTAAAAAGCAAAGTGACGGATATCAACCGTATGAAAATCGAAGAACAGAAAAAAGCAGTCCGGGCCGGATACGACATGGATATCATCCCATCGGATCTGAATACTTATGGAGGAGAAGCCAAACGTCTTTTGGAAGATCTGCAGTCACGAAATGAGCGTATGTTCCTTGTAACAGCGCTCTTTTTAAATACTGCAAAGACAAAACAGGCACTGGATAATGCCATCTTCCAGACGGCCGGTATTGCACAGAAATATAACTGTGTGCTGAAACGTCTGGATTATCAGCAGGAAGAAGGATTGATGAGCAGTGTTCCGTTGGGAGTAAATCATATCCCGATCAAGCGGGCTCTTACGACTACCAGTACAGCAATCTTTGTTCCGTTTACGACACAGGAACTTTTTATGGCAGGAGAATCCTTATATTACGGATTGAATGCACTCAGTAACAACATGATCATGGTGGATCGTAAAAAGCTGAAAAACCCGAATGGATTGATCCTTGGTACGCCTGGATCCGGTAAATCCTTTGCAGCAAAAAGAGAGATTACCAATGCGTTCTTTGTTACGAAGGATGACATTATCATCGGAGATCCGGAGGGCGAGTATTATCCACTGGTCCATGCACTTGGCGGACAGGTCGTACACATTTCACCGACCAGTAAGGATTATATCAATCCAATGGATATCAATATGGATTATTCCGATGATGACAATCCACTTGGTGTAAAATCCGATTTCGTCCTGTCCTTATGTGAGCTGATCATGGGAAGCAGGGATGGCATTGAAGCGGAAGAAAAATCCGTGATCGATCGTTGTCTTCCACTGGTGTATCAGAAGTACTTTGCAGATCCAAAACCGGAAAATATGCCGGTCCTCGGTGATCTGTATGACTGCCTTAGAAAACAGAAAGAACCACAGGCCCAGAGGATTGCAACAGCACTGGAAATCTATGTAAATGGATCACTGAAAGTGTTCAATCATAGAACCAACGTGGAACTGAATAACCGTATTGTCTGCTTTGACATTAAGGAACTTGGAAAGCAGCTGAAGAAAATCGGAATGCTCATCGTCCAGGATCAGGTATGGAACAGAGTTACGATCAACCGTGGCATCAAATCTACCAGGTACTATATCGATGAATTCCACCTTCTGCTCAAAGAAGAACAGACAGCAGCTTATTCTGTAGAAATCTGGAAGAGATTCAGAAAATGGGGTGGTATTCCAAGTGGTATCACCCAGAATATCAAAGATCTTCTTGCCAGCAGGGAAATTGAAAATATCTTTGAGAACAGTGATTTTATCCTGATGCTGAACCAGGCGGCAGGTGACAGACAGATCCTCGCAAAACAGCTGAATATTTCCCCATATCAGTTGTCCTATGTGACGAATTCCGGGGAAGGAGAAGGACTTCTTTTCTATGGAACAACAATTATTCCATTTAAGGACAAGTTCGATAAGAGCTTGAAGCTGTACAGTTTGATGACTACAAAACCGGAAGAAGTTGAAAAACGAGAGAAAGAAATGGAGGCGGAAAAGCATGAAGGAAATCGATAAGATCCGAATCAGGCAGTGGAACCAGGATAATCCTTACATTCAGATGAAAAATCTGGAAAATGCGCAGCCTGGATACCGTGTTCATACAGTTAATGACGATCATCATCTGTATGAACTTCCGCTGGAAACACAGAACATTATCCTTGACTGGGTATTCTGGAATTTCTATCCGGCACAAAAGATCTACCCACATCTTACCAGTGATGATCTGAAAGAAGTTTTGTATAAACGAACCCAGATCCATCTGTACAATAACCAGTTCAAGGAAGCCATGCTGATCAATAGATTCTGGCCAAGAGATCCAAGTGAGCTGAACTGGGTATTTCATATTCAGGCAAGCTCTCCGGCAATCAGGACACAGGCAGATGGTTATCCTGGTATCCCGATTATAGGACGCCAGGAACTGAATGAGTACAGAAAGAAAAGTTGTGCCAGGAGGTGATGACCTATAGCTGGAAAAGAATTTAAAGGCAAAGATAAAAAGGTCGCAAAGATGACCAGGGATGGTCTGACAGAAGAAAATCTTCGTGATGGTAGTGTAAAAGATATCAGTCACAGGAGTCGAGGACGACCGGAAAATAAGGAAGAATTTGTTCCTGAACGGGAACGGAAAAAGGCTGAGAATGAAGATTCAAAATCAGGAAAAGGAAAACGACTGCAGATGGAGAAAATCCGTAAATCTTCTGCCAGGCAGGAAGCTGTTGAGGATACAGTTGAAGTTACACCGGAAGAAAAAGTATCCGGATATCGAAAGAAACTGCATCGTTATGAAAAAATCCCGGATGATGATAATAATCTGAACAGCCAAAAGAAATCCATTCGGAAGAAACAGTTGCAAAAACAGATGACCAAAGAACAAGCAAAAGCCGGAAGATTATCTTTTGATGATGAAGGAAATCAGATGGTGAAAGGTGCTGGCATGAAACCGGGAGGGACAGCCGGGAAATACATTGCTACACAAGCTGTTATATCTGGCATAAAAGCAGTCTCTCCCGAAGAGGAAGAAACAGATGAAAATGCAGGTGTGGAAAGTGCCAGACTTGTAGAGCGTGAAACAGAAGATGCGTTACGTGGTCTGCGTCATGCTCAGATCCGAAGCAAACGAACGGATGTGAAAACCCATCGCAGAGGTTATCGTGAGGCTACTGTAGAAAAGAAACTGAAATTTGGTTCTGCAGAAAGTATGGAAGGAGTCAAGAATGCAGAAACGGTAAAGAAAGCCGAACAAAAGAGACATTTCTATAACCGCTTCTTCCAGAAAAAACGATATAAGGATGCTTACCGAGCAGCCAGAGCCGGAAAATCCGCTGACAGTCTGGGTGGAGCAACAACCATTGCCGGTGTTGAGAACATGACGGTAAAAGCAAAGATCGCCTTGAAAGAGATCATAAAGCGTAATCGTGCCATGTTCGCAGGCATCGGTATTTTTGCGCTTCTTTTTCTTGTCATAGCAGTATCTCTGGGGAGCTGCAGTGCTTCTATCGAGGGAGCTGGATCTGTGATCGGTATTACAACGTATCCAAGTTCAGACGAGGATATCTATGCTGCCGAAAACAGATATGCTGCTTTGGAAAGTGCCTTGAACCAGCAGATTAATGAGATGGAACGAAGACATCCGAATTATGACGAGTATCAGTACAACATTGCTGAGATTGGTCATAATCCATACCATCTTATCTCGTATCTTACCGCAAAATACGGGGACTGGACGTACTCAGATGTTGAAAACGAGCTGCAATCTCTTTTTGAAGCACAATATCATCTGAATACAGAAGGTCGAACAGAAACGGTGACAGAAACCAGAAATGTTCGAGTCGGAGAATCATTGGGACAGGTAGTGACCAGTGGATATTGTAACTGTCGAATCTGCTGTGGTGTATGGTCAGGCGGACCAACTGCCAGTGGTGCATATCCAACTGCAAACCATACCATTGCCGTAGATGCTTCCAATCCGTTTGTGCCGATTGGCACTAAGGTAGTAATGAATGGTGTGGAATACACAGTTGAGGATACCGGAGCCTTTGCAAGATATGGTGTGCAGTTTGACGTTTACTATGATAACCATGCTGCAGCCTCTGCTCATGGACACCAGACCTGGGAAGCCTATATCGCAGATGACAATGGCAGTCAGGAAGTAACGGTTACCAGTACAAGCACTAAGAAGATTCTATATGTGACACTGACAAATGGAAGCTTTGATGCTGTGGCAAGAGCCAATCTGAATGCAGAGCAGCTGATTATTTACAATGCATTAAATACGACCTATGGAAACAGAAATTATCTGTGGGATGTAAACAATGTGACCAGTGGATCAGGCGGTAATGGAATGAGTTATGAGATTCCACCGGAAGCACTGCAGGATGAAGAATTTGCCCGGATGATCCGAGAAGCAGAAAAATATCTGGGAGTACCTTATGTATGGGGTGGCTACTCTCCATCTGGATTTGACTGCTCAGGTTTCGTATCCTATGTCCTTAACCATTGTGGTAATGGATGGAACTATGGACGATTGACCGCAGAAGGATTAAGAGGCGTATGTACTTATGTATCACCGGGAGAAGCAAAACCAGGAGATCTGATTTTCTTCCAGGGAACGTATAACACATCCGGTGCAAGCCATGTGGGTATCTATGTCGGTAACAATATGATGATCCATTGCGGGGATCCGATCCATTACTCAAATATCAGCACATCCTACTGGCAGCAACATTTCATGTGCTTTGGAAGACTGCCATAAAGGGGTGAACGAAGGGAGGTGAAAGTTTGAATAAAAAGATTAAAAAATATCTGGATGAGATTGCCAAGACAGAGAAAAAGATCGCGGATCTGCAGCAATATCTTAGGGGTGTCCAGGCTGCATTAAAGCAGGAAGAGGACAATGAGATGATCAGGTGCATCCGTGGTATGAAGATGGATAATGATCAGTTATATGATCTTTTGGATGGTATCCAGAGTGGAAAAGTTAAATTTCAGGTAAGCAGGGAGTCTGACGATGAAGGTTCAGGCTCCTTTGTATTCACAGAAGAAAATAAGGAGGAATATCAGAATGGTGAAATGGAAGAAAATGAATAAGAAAATGGCAGGACTGCTGTTGGGAGTCATGATGCTTTTTACAGCATCAACCACAGCATTTGCCTATGTGGATGAATCAGCAGAGGCATCCAAAGTAGAGACAACTCAGACGGAACAGTCAACAGACAAAGAAGAGAAAAAGGACGAGGCGACAAACACAAACGAGGTGCTGCCAGAAGATGGAACAGACCAGGGAACTGCATTTACGACACCTGGCAATGGTGAAGTCAAGGATGACATTACCGATGATTCCACAAAGGAATTTCTTACGGTTACAACGAAGAATAACAACACTTTCTATATCGTGATCGACCGCAGTGCCACATCCCAGAATGTCTATATGTTATCTCAGATTGATGAGAATGATCTGTCCGAGTTTCTGGATAAAGACAGTACAGCTGCTGTTGTAACACCACAGCCGGATACATCGAAGGTTGTGCTGGATGAGACAAATAATGAGGATGTAGACAAGGAAGCTACTGTTGATCCTGAGAAAACATCATCTGCAAAAACCAATATGGGTGCAATGGCAACAATCCTGATTTTGGCTCTCGGCGGCGTGGCAGCTTACTACTACTTCAAGATCTATAAACCTAAAAAAGAGGAAGATGAGGATGATCAGCCGGAAGGTTTGGAAACAGGTGGACTGGAAGAAGTTCCGGATGAGGAAGAGTCTGAAGACGAAGATTTTGAAGAAAATGAAAAATAAATAAACTTTTTTAGCGGAGGGGGCTGTAAAACATGCTCTCTCCGTTTCGTTATATGAAGGAGGTAATACATCTTGTATTTAGTAATTGCAGAAAAACCAAGTGTATCAAGAGCAATCGCAGAAGTGATTGGAGCACAGGAACGAGAAGACGGATATTTACAAGGAACCGACTGTATGGTCAGCTGGTGCTTCGGACATCTGGCCGAATATGTTTCACCGGATGCTTACGATGAGAAATTTAACCAGTGGAGATATGAAGATCTCCCGATCATCCCGAAAGACTGGAAAGTTACAGTCTCAGAAGATAAGAAAGATCAGTTCTATATCTTAAAAAGACTGCTCAACAGTCCGGAAATTGAATACGTCGTAAATGCCTGTGATGCCGGACGTGAAGGAGAATTAATCTTCAAACATGTCTATGACTTATCCGGAAGTAAAAAGCCGGTGAAACGATTATGGATCAGTTCTCTGGAAGATTCAGCAATCCTTGATGGAATGCAGCATCTGAGATCCGCAGAGGAATACCGACATCTGGCCGAAGCTGCTGTATGCCGTTCTCAGGCTGACTGGCTGGTAGGAATGAATGCAACCAGAGCTTACACCACAAAGTACTTCAAAAAGCTGACCGTTGGAAGGGTTCAGACACCGACACTTGCCATGTTGGTGGAACGTGCCGGACAGATCAGCAATTTCCAGAAAGAAAAGTATTTCAATGTAGAACTGGATTGTGACGGAATTCCGGCAGTAAAGCCAAAAATCTTTGATCCGGATGAGGCGGAACAGTTAAGAAGCAGATGCCATGGAAATGAAGCTATTGTCACTTCAGTAAAAGAAACGGAAAAGAAAGTAAAAGCACCAAAGCTTTATGACCTGACCACACTGCAGAGAGAAGCAAACCGTATCTATGGAATGACAGCCAAACAGACACTGGATACCGCTCAGAGCCTGTACGAAAAGAAACTGATCACTTATCCAAGAACAGACAGCCAGTATCTGACAGAAGATATGGAACAGACCGCAAGAAATGTGGTTCGTCAGATTTATGAGAAATATCAGCTGACAGGTCCGTTTGATCAGCCGGAGCAGCCAGATGTGAAGAAAGTCATGAATAACAGCAAAGTGACAGATCACCATGCAATCATCCCAACGATGGAGCTTGCATCCAGCCATCTGGATGAACTGAAATCCTGGGAAGAAAAGATTCTCTTCCTGATCGCAGTCCATACGGTCATGGCAATGAGTAAGGATCACATTTACCAGGAAACAGAGATTGAAGTGGAATGCCAGGGAGAAATCTTCAAAGCAAAAGGAAAGATTGTTCTGCAGGATGGATGGAAACTCTTTGAAAACTGCTTCAAGAATAAGGACCGCATGGCAATCGTAGATCCGGATCAGGAAATGAAAGAGAGGATGCCGAAAGTAACCCAGGGACAGACTTTCTATGCTGTAGTTGCAGAAAAGACAGAACATTTTACATCGCCACCAAAACCATACAGTGAAGATACGCTCCTTGCGGCAATGGAAACAGCTGGAAATAAGGAATTCGATGAAGATACGGAAAAGAAAGGATTAGGAACTCCGGCAACAAGAGCCGGTATCATCGAGAAACTGATCTATTCCCAATATGCCACCCGAAAAGGAAAACAGATTCTTCCAACAGATGATGGAAAAGTCCTTGTGGAGATCCTGCCAGACTTCCTGAAATCTGCAAGTATGACTGCAGAATGGGAAAACCAGTTGCTTTTGATGGAGCATGGAGAGATTGCACCGGAACAGTTTATGACTGGGATTAAAAACATGCTGACCATGATGCTGAATGGATGCGATGCGATTTCCGAAGAAGAAACAAGAAGATTTCAGACCAGAGAAAGCATTGGAACCTGTCCGGTATGTGGAAGCCTGGTATATGAAAGTAAAACCAACTTCTATTGCAGCAACCACGATTGCCACTTTGCTCTCTGGAAAGATAACCGCTATCTGCAGAGCATGGAAAAAACCATGGATAAAAAGATGGCTGCAGAACTTCTGAAAAACGGAAGTGTGCATGTAAAAGACCTGTATTCCAGAAAGAAAAATATGTACTTTGAGGCAGATCTTCATATGGATGCAGATGAAACCGGAAGGGTGAATTTCTCTTTATCCTTTCCACAAAAGAAACCAAAAAAAAAAGCAAAAAGAAATAAGAAAACAGATTAGAGGAGAAAACGAAGAATGAATTTTAATGAATTTGTAAATGAAGTAAAGGACAATATCAAACTCTTTTTACCAAGGGATTATGAGAATGCAGAGGTATCAACGATGGAGTGTCATAAACTGAACCGTGCCTATACGGGACTGATGGTAAGAAAAGAAGGTGAGATGCTTACCCCGACGATCAATCTTAACCGGCTGTATGAAGCATATAAAGCACAGCCTGGCGTAACAATGGAAACTGTATGCAGAAAGATTGCAGATATAGTCATTGAGGCACCGATACAGGTTGATCTGAAATCCATTTTAAATTATGAAGATGTGAAGGACAAGCTGTTTATCCGTGTATCATCAGCCGAAGCAAATAAGGAAGTCCTCGAAAATGCTCCACACCAGCTGAAAGAAGACCTCGCAATTACCTATCATGTGGCAGTAGACAAGGATGAGAATGGATTAAGTTCCATGTTTATCAAGAATGATCTGCTTGAACAGTATGGAATCTCAGCAGAACAGCTTCATGAAGATGCTATGAAAAGTTCACCACGAGTTATGGTCCCGGAGGTATCAAGTATAGGTGCATTGATAGATGAAATGTATCAGAAAAATATTCTCATGCTGACACCGGATGAACGTGAAATGCTGCAGGAAACATTGCAGGAATCAAGTGAGATGCCGACATTCTTTGTTGTTACAAATACAGAAAGAGTTGATGGTGCCGGTGTGATCTTTTATCCGGAATTCATGGATAACATGGGGGAACTTCTGGGAAATGATTTCTTTATTTTGCCATCATCCATTCATGAAATGCTGATTTTACCGGATGACGGGCAAGTGGATGCTGAAATGTTAAGAGATATGGTAAAAGAAGTCAATGCGACTCAGGTAGCACCAGCAGAACGCCTTACCAATGATGTATATCACTTTGACACAAAGGATCACGTCTTTGAAAAAGCCGACAGATTTACAGAACGTCAGAAAGAAAAAGAAGCGCAGGCTGCAAAAACAGAGAAAGCAGGAAAAGAACAGCCGGATCAGAAACCGAAAACAAAGAAGCACGATATGGAACTTTAATAAAAAATAATCATCTCGTCAACTAATAAAAAGCCCTGCGGCATAAACACAATGTCGTGGGGCGTTTTTGGAAAGGAGTATTATGACAGAACAAAACAAAACTACTACTATTCCACTGCCGGTTCCGGGAAAAGATATGGACAGCATTATGCAGTCACTGGAATCCGGTGTGGAAGAACTATTTACAAGTAACCGCTATCAGGAATTTCTTAAAACCATGGCAAAGTTTCACAATT
>OIUA01000036.1_pt1 | contig 52786 bp, 60 predicted proteins | sample 1586881 | NCBI WGS metagenome assembly OIUA01 (sample SAMN02674964, study PRJEB24791) | human gut metagenome, SKBSTL008 | isolation source: stool | host: Homo sapiens | place: USA | reverse complement strand
CCACCAGCGTGGTCAGCATAGCTGCACCGCACTTGAGGATGTCCGGCAGATGGGCGATCAGGGCAGCTGCCCAGTTGGCGATCAGGGCAGCTGCCGCCGTGATGAGCTGGGGCAGGTTATCGGTGATGCCGATGACGAGGCTCTCCAGCAGCTGCATACCGGTGTCCATGATCTCGTCTGCGTGGTCGCCGAGATAGAGCATAAACTCTGCAATGATCTCGGTGGCGCTGGTGAGCAAGGCGGGAGTGGCATTGATGATGCCTTGCGCGAGGGCTGCCAGAACCTCAGCACCGGTGTCCAGCATGGCAGGCATCGTGTCGGTCAGGTTCTGGGCCAGCTGGGTGATGATCTCCACGCCGGTGGTCATCAGCCCGGGCAGCTGCTCGGCAATGCCTGCCGCTAGATCGGAGATGATCTCGCCGGCAGCGGCCAGCATAGCTTCGGGGCCACCCTCAGACAGGGCGGTGGTCAGCTGGGTGAGGCAGTCTGTGCCCCACTTGACCGCTTCAGTCAGGGTGGGTTCCAGCTCATCATAGACGGCCAGCTGCATTCCCTCGAACGCCGAGGACATGATGGTCATAGCACCCTGCAGATTGTCGATCTGAGTTTCTGCCATCTGCCCCATGGCACCGTCAGCGCTGTCGATCTGTGCGGCCAGCGTGTCCCACTGTTCGCCCTGTGCTGCCAGCAGGCCGTTGACGGCGGCGAGGTCGGTCTTGTTGAACAGCTGGTTGATGATGCTGTCCTTCTGGCCCTGCGTCATGCCATTCATGGCACTGTTCAGGTCGCTCAGAATGTCGTTCAGCCCGCGCATTTTGCCCTGCGAATCGTAGACTTGCAGGCCCAGCTTCTGCATCTTTTTGGCTGCTTCGTCGGTGGGGGACTGCAGCGACAGGATGATGTTGCGCAGATGGGTACCGCCCTCCGCACCCTTGATGCCCACGTTTGCCAGCAGACCCAGCGCAGTGGTCAGCTCGGTGGTGCCGCCTTTCAGGTTTGCGGCGGTGCCGCCCACCGTCAGGATGGCTTCACCCAGCTGCGAAACGTTGGCATTGGCCTTGCTGGCCGCCATGGCCAGCTTGTTGCCGAAGTCGTCCACGTTCTGCTTGTTGGCCTCGATGTTCAGCGAGGCCATAGCATCGGTGACGAGGTCGGATGCGTAGGCTAAGTCCATGCCGCCTGCCGCGGCCAGATTCAGCACGCTGGGCAGCACCTCGGCGGCTTTGTCAGCGTCATAACCTGCCAGCGCCAGATAGTTCAGCGCGTCCGCTGCCTGTGTAGCGGTGAATTTGGTGGTGCTGCCCATCTCTTTGGCGACCTTGGTCAGATTGTCGATCTGATCCACCGTGGTACCCATGGTGGCGGCTACCTGCGACATGGACGCGTCAAAATTCATGCCGACGCTGACCGAGGATTTTGCTAGACCCGCCAGCTTAGTGGCGGCGGTCTTGGTCAGGTCGGAAATCAGATTACCGGCGGCAACCGTCATGCTGGATACGCCTTTGGTAAAGCCGCTGGTGTCCAGCTTGGTATCGCCGGTAATGCTGTAATCTGCCACGTGTGTCCACCTCTCAGTCGTGAGCGCGGGCACAAGGGCACAGGCTTAAAGTTTTATCTCGATTTCCCGCTTACAGGCGGGATTTTTGCATTTTACCCACACGCCCGTAGCTGTGGCGTGCGGCTCTGCCCATACCGGCAGCGGTCTGCCGCAGTGCGGGCAGGGGATGGGAGCGCGTTCAGCGGCCACGGAAACGGGCAATGAAGCTTGCATTGTGCTCTTCGACGGTCTGCGCACGTGCTGCACCCCCTCTCAGCTCAGCGGGCAGGGCAAAGCGCTCCCGCTGCTCTTCGTAGATGCGGCGCTTCTCCGGGTACATGTCGGAAAGGTCTGCGGTGCGCCAGTCGATGATGCGGCTGAACATGCAGTCCTCGCCGATCACGCCCCGCAGCAGTGCCCGGAAGCGGAACCAGTGGACGTGCTCGGTCGTCAGGTCGATGCCGTACAGCCGCTGGAACGCCGCCACGATATACGGAGCGTCGCACTGGTAGTCAAAGGGCAGTGTAGCTGGTGCCTCCGAAACGCCGGAAGTGTCACCACCGGATGCCGCCTTTTCACCTGCCTGATAAAATTCCAGCAGGTGCTGGTAGCCGTCAAAGAGCATCTGGTCGTCCGTCAGAAAGCAGTGCGGGTCCTTGTAAAAGCGCCAAATTGCGCTCCGGGCAAAGCCCACCGGGTCGGTGTTAACACTGCCCCGGACATAGGAGTTGACCAGCCAGACCATGGGCCGGAAATCCGGGACGATCTCGTGTCCGTGCCACCGGGTGGGCAACTCGTCCAGCAGCAGATCAGACATGGCGCTCTGCGGCGATCTGCAGTGCGTATGCCGCCAGCTGCTGCATGGCATCAGGATCGTCCCGCAGAGCGTCTACGGCCTGCCGGGCATCGATCAGCTGCTCGGTTTTCTGCTCGTCGGTCAGAGCGGGAACCACCACGTCGGGCTCACCGCCGTAAGAGACCTCAGTCTGACCACGGATGAAGGTGTCCTCGGTCGTAGTCTTGGGCGTAGAAATGACCTTGTAGGGGACGGTCTTTTTCTGTTTGGCAACGGCACGGCGCTGCTCGCGGTTCATGGGCATTGCAGCCGCCTGCTTTACGGTGGCCTGTTCTGCGGCGATGGCTTCCTTGATGGCGTTCGTCACACGGACACATGCGCCGAAGTTGTTTCCGTCCAGGCCCAGACGTTCTGATGCGCCCTCGCCCAGCAACTCGTCGAAGTAGCCCATCATAAGGCGGCACTGGCCGCGCAGGATGTCGGCGGGGCCCGTATGCGCGCGCTTGCTCTCGCGGTCAGAAGCCGCCTGCAGGTGCTGCTGTGCCGCGTCCATACGGTCGAGGTCGTTAGCGTTCAGCGCCGAAAATTCAAATTCCTGCCCACAGATGATCATGTATCTGTACCTCCTATAAAATGCGCCCCTGCCAGAGGTGACAGGGGCGATATTGGTTTTATGTTACGCGGTGACGTCGGTCAGGTAGTCAAAGTCCTTAGGGATGCCCACTGCCTTGACATCCACAGCAAAAGTGGCGGGGGCGTTTGCGGAGCCGCCCACGTCGCTGGTGACGACCAGAGAAGCATTGCCCGTCTCGCCCTTACCGGTGCGGACGCTGAAGTAAACGTAGGGTACGATCACGTCCTTACCGGTGCCGTACTTGATTTTGTGGCTCAGCACAAAATCCTGAAACGCGTCGCCTACGCAGCGGTTGCCGTTGACAGCAAGGGTGCGCTGGGTGCCGGTCTTGGTGGTGACGGTACCGGTGCGGATGAACGCCTCGTCCGTGGTGGAAGCATTCAGGGAGCCGGAGTGCTCCTTCACGTGGTCGGCGCAGACGATCCATGCGGATTCTTTGGTCTGCTTGGTTTTATCAGTCTGAATAGCGAGGATGAAGTCGTCGGTGTTCTCCTCGCCTGCATAGTCGGCGCTGGGCTCGATGTCCTTCTCGGACTTGAGCGCGGCCAGAGTTTCGGCAACAGTCATAGATTATCTCCCTTTCTGGTAGTACTGGAGTTGAAGTTGGATCTGGAAGCGGCAGCTGCTGGCATCCTGGCTCATGATGTATCCGGGGGACAGGCAGACCACCTTTTCGGCCTTTTTGCCGTCAGACAGCGCGGGAAGGTTCCGCCGTCCGGACTGTTTCTCTACCCACTCGGCAAATTCATCCCAGAACGCGCTGTTCGCGGCCTGCTGGACGACCTTGGGCGAGTAGGCCATACGGGATGCCAGAACATAGTTCTTCGCCCGGCGGCTGCCGAGGAAGAACTGCTCCAGCACCATTGCCGTAGGTGTAGCTTCCAGTGAGAACTGCATCTGCCCGGTGTCGGCACCCAGATATTCGATGGAGAACACGACATCCCCGTCGTTGAGCGTCGTTGCCAGCGGGCAAGAGGCCAGCCAGTCCAGCATGGCTTTGATGTCTGCGGTATGGCTCATTTGTTGACCTCCTTAGCACGGGTCTTGACAAACTGGATAAAGTCCTCTTTGTGGTCGTCTACGCAGCGCTCGCCCCAATGAGGCCCGCAGCCGTCCTCTCGGACACCCTGCCCACAGGGCAGACGGTAGTACTGCGCGGCTGCGTAGGGCGTGGTGTGCCGGATCAAGCCGCTGCCCAGCACCGTGCTGTCCTTGGCGCTGCCTCGCAGCGCCCCAGTGCGTACCGGGACATAGGGGGTGACCAGCCGGATGAACTCGCCGTCCGCTTCCTTCTGCAGGCGCTGAAAGCCTGCCTCGGTGCGCTTCTGGAAGTTCGGGTCCCAGTGGATGCCGAGGTTGATCGGGCCGCTCATCCTGACACCTCCACGTACCAGTGCGGGCAGCGCCCGTCCCGGTTATCCTGTACGCTGGTGACGGTGCCGACGTGCCCGCTGGGCAGCGTTACCTTGTCCTCCGGGGCCAGCGTCCAGTGACAGGCCCTTGCGGCTTCGTCTGCGGCCTTGAAGGCGGCAGGGTCGAGAAAGGTACTTGCTGCGTCCAGCGACGGTTCTGCTGTGCTCTGTGGGGCCGCTGTGGAGTGGCCCGGAAAAATGCAGATCTCGGAGCTGCTTTTCGGGGCAAAGCCGGAGCCTGCACCGGACTGTGCGCCGGTACCGGCTGCGGCCACCTCGCGGCAGCTCACGCCAGACAGCACCGTGGTGTAGCTGGTGCTGCCAGTGCCCCGCCGGATGTAATGCACCAGCGTGACACTCTTTGTTGCGAGAAGAGGTTTGCGCATGGCGGGCCTCCTCTCAGCGTCTGCGGGGCGGGTGATACACGCCGCCCTGATACAGCATCCACCGGGTAGACGGAGCAGAGAGCACCTCGTTCACGATCTGGCTCTGCCGTTTGCCCAGATACGCCTGCATATCCGTGCCGCTGGCATAGCTCTCGGTGTAGCCGTGATTATTCACACTGGTCACACCGTCCCAGCTGGCGCTGACCTCTTCGGAGAGGGCCACCAGCCGGGCCTGACACTGTGCCAGAAGCGCCAGCTGTTCGGGCTCTTTGGCAAGGCTGGCGCACCAGCGTGTGGCGCTCTCGATGAAGAATGCCGCGTCCACCGCCCGAGGGGTGAACTCTGCCTCGGTCAGCGCAGATCCGGGGTGCTGCGCGAGGTACTCAGGGTAGGTCAGCCAGCTGTCCATAGGTTACTCCTCGACAAAGTTTGCCTTGGGGATGGTGATCTTGCCCATGCGCACGTTCTTGTGGTCGAACTTCAGCGCCCAGTTTGCCTTGTTGGTGAACTCGTCATCCGTCGGGGTGGGCTTGTTGATCTTATCGCCGTCAAAGGAGACACCGTTCGGGTGCAGGATGAAGGAGCGGTTATTGTACAGGATATCGGTGCCGCCTGCCTTGGCCGCGTCATACTCGGTGTAGTCCGGGGTGATGACCTTAGGATTGGCAGCCAGAACGGAACCCTGACCCAGCAGGAAGCTGTTGTAGTTGGTGCCGTCGTCGGTGCCGCGGTCATTCTCGACCACGACCAGACCGTTGATGGTGGGCAGGCTGACCTCCTTCTGCAGCACGTTGGTGATCACGTACTTGTTGTAGTTCAGCAGGCCCAGCTTCTTGTACTCGGCCAGAATCTTGGAGTGCACCACCAGCAGACCAAACTTGCCGGAGAAATCGCCCAGGGCGGACTGCTGCACATCGATCAGCTGGTTTGCAGTGACACCGCCGGTCTTGACGGTCAGGGTATGGTTTGCCAGCCCGGACAGGCCCAGAACGGAATCCACCAGCTTGACCAGCAGGCTCTGCTTGTACATGCGCCAGTAGCGTCCGGTGTTGCGGGCAACAGCGGCCATGGGGTCGGCTGCAGTCAGCTCACGGGTCAGCTCGGTGGCCTTCCATGCCTTCATGCGGTCGATGCGGATCCAAGACTGCTTGCCGCCGGAGATCTCGGTGGGCACGTTGTCAGTGGTGCCATCACGGACCAGCGGGGCATCGGTGTCAGGGTCCAGCGGGTTATAGAAACGGATGGTGCCCATCGTGCTGCCGTTGTCCAGAGAAGCGGCCAGGCTCTGGTCGCTTGCCAGAATGCCGGAGGCAAGGATGGAATCGGAGAAGGTGGCCTCCTGATCCACGAAGCCCTGATAGACCTCGGGGTCAAACGGAAAACCGCCAAAAGTGCCGGGAATAGGCATAGTTCAGTTACCTCGTTAGTGTCGTGCAGCTCTCACCAAAGCAGAGAGCTGCTGGAAAAGTGCCGGGTTACGGGTGCGCAGGGCCATGCGTTCCGCGCCGGTCATTGCCAGAAACTCCTGCAGGGTGGGCTGTGCGTTGCCGCTCTGGCTGCGGGGCTTCGGGATGATGATCGGGTTGCCCTGGGGCTCGTTGCCCGGCTGCGGTTCGGGGCCTGCGCCGTCCTGCGGGGCGGGGGCACCCTGCTGGAACAGGTACGGCTTGCCGGATTTGAGGTCAGCGAATGCCTGCTTGACATCCTCAGCCTGATTCTTGCTCTCGCGCAGTGTAGCTCTGTTCGGCAGCAATGCGATAGCATCGTTCTCGTCCAGAGCACCGGCCTCGTGGGCCGCAGCGCGCAGCACACCGTTGAAGGCGAACTCTGCAGCCTGCTGGCTCAGCTGATTGGTCAGGTTGGTGATCTGACTGCGCAGATCATTAACGTCCACGCCGTCGAAGGCCGCCAGGCCCTGCTGTGCAGTGGCCAGCTGCGCCTGCAGGCCCTGTACAGTGGCCTGATGGGCGGCTGCGTCCAAACCGTGCAGCCGCATCACTGCGTTGATCTGCTCTTCGGTCAGGCCCTCGATGGCTTTCAAATCCTCACGTTTCATGGTCTACCTCCCATTGGGCCTACAGCACTGTTGTCGCGCTGCTGTGCGCGGGCCCTTGCACCTCTCTGACACCGGGTGCGCGGTGTAATCTGGTGCTATCGTATCACACTCCGGCGGGTAAAAACGTTATGACTTGAGCGCTTGCATACCTGAAACAAAGCATACCAAAATCCCTATAAACCCTACGCGTGCGGGCATCAAGCGCGTTCTCACGCATGTATATTCTTCTTTTCTTCTGTTCAGGGTCAGGATAAGAACTTGAGTATGCCTCTGTATGTTTTGCCCCAAAACCCGCATGAACACTCACTTTTTCGTGGCTACAAAGTTTGTATGCAACCTTTTGTTGCAACTGACAAGATTTTTGTTGCAACTGTATGCAAGCAAAACACCCCGCGCCGGGAGGATTGTCCTCTTCAGCGCGGGGTGTTTTGTGGTGTAGCAGTCACTTCTCGTCCGGGGCGAGGATAAGCTGGGAGCCATCCGGGAGGATGAATGCCAGCCTTGCGCCGCAGAGGACGGCAGCCTTGGCGAGGTCTTTTGCCGACCAGCTGTCCCTGCGCAGCTTGTTGCTCATGGCCTGCGGGGTGGTCATGCCGAACGCTGCGGCAAAAGTGCTTTGGTCGGTGCTGGTCAGTTCCAGCAGGGCTTTCACTCTGGATGATGTGGTCATTTTGGGTCACTCCTTCCTGCCACAAGGATATGACTTGCCGGGGCAAAAGTCAACAACAAAAAGAAATTAAAAAATAAATCAAAAACAACTTGACTTTGTTTCTGCGCAGAGGTAACATACAGCCATCGGAAGGGTTTCTGAATAAAAAATAACGGAGGAAAACGAAAAATGGCAAATCCGAACGAGATGAGCAAGACCGAGATGCGGCTGGAAATCAACGCGGCCGAAGCAGTGGTGAACAATGGCGGTACCCTTTCGCAGGAGCAGTGGGACCGCGTGTTTAAGATGCTGCAGCTGGTCAAGGAGGACTAAACCATGAAGAAGAAGGAACTGCGCGGCCATCTGGGGATGCTGGCGTTCAGTATGGACTCTCAGTGGTGCGTCATGCACCGGGAGGACCTGCCGGAGCCGACCCGGGTGTGCGCCGAGGGTCAGTACCAAGGGATGATCTTCACCCTCACCGTTCTGGGCGGCGACTGGGTACGGGATGCCAAGGGCAAGCACCGGGTGTTTCTGATGGGCGAATCCAGCCGTGACACCGACGAGTACACCAACAAGGAGGACTGAACCATGCGTGATCTGAGCATCGAAGAGATCAAGACCGCCGCCGATCCGGTGGCTGCCTGCAAGGAGCAGATTCGCCGCTGGAAGATTTCTTATTCCCGCTACTGCGGCTCCCGCCGCGGCGGTCTGTATTATGAGGATCATATCGCAGCACTGGAAAAGTTGCTGCACGAGCTGAAGGAGGACTGAACCATGAAATTCTATTACAAAGGCCAGCTGGTGCGCACCAGCAAGACGCATACCTACAACTGGGCGATCCTCGAAGAGAAGGACGACGGCACCTTGAAGGTCTACGGCTGCCGAGCTGAACGGGCAGCGGCTGACACCGAGCTGACGCAGGTCATTCGCCGCGGGCATCCCTATGCGCGGGTTGTCCCTCTGGACACCGAGCCGAACCCTCCGGCGCTGACCTTCGACCAGTTCATGGCTCTGGCCCGCGAGAACTACGGTAAGGGCGGCGACGGCTACGTCGAGTGCTGGGATGACCGCACCTTCGCCTATTTCGTGAAGGAGTTCGGGCCAATCACGAGGGCCAGCGCGCTGGATGCTTTTGCACAGGCGCTGGATCAGGAGAACGAAGAGCGGGCAATCCGCAATGCTGCTGCGAAAGGAGAATGGTGATCATGAAGAAGCTGAACATCACTTATGACACCGCGGAGATCGAGAACGGCGAGAAGATCGTCGGTGAGACCTGCTACTCCGTCAAGATGCAGGACGTGCTGGCAGAGCAGCTGCTCCGTGACCCCGGCTCCTGCGGGGCCATCGATATGGCCCACCTCGAGTTTCTGCTCCAGAGCGTGGAGATCCTGCAGGGCCGGAGATTTGTGGACGGTAGCATCAAGCATTACGAATTGGTGAAGGAGGGCTGATCTATGAAGAAGGTCAACTGGAAGGTCTACGGTGAGGCGCTGGACGCGCTTCAGGCGCAGTTCTCTGCGGAGGACGGCATCCAGATCCACAACTGCAATTTTGCTCGGCAGGGCACCCCGGTGAAGATGGGTGTCCAGTGGGCTTCCCTCGGAACCAAGAGCCCGGCGGAAGCCGCCGAGTATGCAAACCGGATCCTCGACGCTGCCATGGCGGCAGAGAACTTCGTGTACAACGGCTATGTGGTGGACTATGATGGGGGTGATCAGTGATGCGTGGATTTCGTACGGAAATGTGCGTGGACAGCCAGCTTTGGCACGAGGACAGCTTCGAGCTGAACGGCTCGGAGATTCGGTGGCAGGCCAAGGTCTGCGAGAAGCACAGCGAGTTTGGTATCGACGGCGGCAGGATCCTGAAGCTCTGGGTCAGTCAACTGCCGCCGGGCGATGTGCGTTACTGGCAGGAGGTTGCTTATTATGACCGTGGGTGGTGTACCCGACCGCTCACCCCGGAAGCGAAAGCCGCAGTTGAATATGTTGTTGATATGTTCCGGTGAATTGACCCAACAAGAAAAGCCCTGAAGGTGCATTCCTTCAGGGCTTTTGCTTTGCTTATTTGTCAGCCGATCTTTTCAACTTCGCCGGTTTCCTTGTCCACAAGATATTCGGCCAGAACTGTGCCGCTACCCAGAGTATTTGCGTCATGCTCCTCTTTGGGGACGTAGTCCTGCACGGTTACATCCAGTTGCCCGCCCATGTTCATGATCTTCGTGGTGGTGTTGTAGTTGAAGTTCACAATAAAGTGGATCTCGCTGTCGTCGGTGAAATACTGCTTGTAGTAGTCCAGCGCATACTCGCTCATGTCGATGTTCTCTGCAATCAGCGAAATACGCCAGTTGCCGGTGTTATCGTTGCGCACCTTGCTTACAGAGAACTTGATGCCGTCCAAAGGCGAAGCTTCGGTGCTGACTGCGCTCTCCGGTGCAGCGCTGGTGCTTTCCGGCTCGGCGCTGACGCTCTCGCTCACGGAACTGGCCGGAGCGCTGGATGCTGCGCTACTGGCGGTGCTGGAAGAGCTGCCGCCGCAGGCGGTCAAGCCGAGCGCGAGGGCGAGCAGCACAATACCCGCCCGGATTCGATTCTTGATCTTCATAGTGTGAAACCTCCTTTATTCTGGCCTGAATTATAGCACGGCCTTTTCAAGAAGTCCAGCACACTCATTTTCGTGCCTGCGCGGCTGCGCTGGCCGCTTCGCTGCGGCCAAAGCCGGGCACGCTCTCCCGCAGCTGGTACTGCTGCAGCCCGGTCTGACTGAGGAAGTCTTTCATCTTTGCACGAGAGGCCGCCAGCTTTGCCGCTGCGGCCTTTTCGGCATCCTTCTGGCCGCTTTCCTTCGCCACAAGAAACGCCCGCTTGTCGGCCCTGATCTGCCGCTCCTGGGCGCGCTGCATCTGGGTGGCCTTGTACCGGTCAATATCCTTACCGTTGTAGGTCACGGTAGCCGCATTGATCGCAGCCAGCCGTTCGGGGGTGTAGCTGCGAACACTTGCACCCTCCCAGTACATTGCCCAGTTATGGGCACAGTTGGCCCCCATGAAGCCGCGCACGTCGCCGTAGCCGATATCGTCCAGCGAGAGATAGCCGTGCCGACCGCTGCGGCTGACGATCTGGCCCTGCCACCAGCTGTGGTTGGTCAGGTCCTGCCCGCCGTCGCCGGTGCGGGCACCCACGTGGGCATCCAGCTCCATCAGATCGCATTCCAGTGCGTCTGCGTTGTGGCGGGTGATCTCTCCGGCAGTCTGGTTGATGCCGGTGCGGGTAGCCCGCAGCACCACTACGTCCAGCGTGTCCACGTGGCCGCTGGGGTAGGTGATAGCCCCCACACCTTTTGCTGCTAAAGCATTCAACGCTCGCCGTGCTGCATTGTCGGAGCTGAACGCGCCGCTGGCGGCATCCATGTGGGCCATGTCCAGATAATACGCCAGCTGCCGCTGAGTGGTCTCCACCATGTTCTGGTTGCCCATCACAGCGCGGGTCTGGGTCAGGTTGTACAGGGTGTTCATGGTGCGCCGGTAGCCGCTTTCCAGCAGCTGCTGCGCTTCCTCACTCTCGCCCAGAGGGGCCAGAGAGCGGCCTGCCGCGGCTGCATCCAGCATGTCCTTGGTGTATGCTTGTTTTATTGCCTGGGCAAACACAGCGGCTTCCTGGGGCCCCAGCTCCTGCACAATGGCCTGCATCTGCCGCAGAAGGTATGCCCTGCTCGCGCCCAGCGCCTGCGCCCGGAAGCTCTGCCACTCCGCTGTGGAGGTGATCTTGCCCGCCTTGATGATCCGGCGCACCATGTCCCGCAGGATACGTTCGTTCAGCTCGTCCCACGGGGCTGCCATAAGCCCAGCGTAGCCGTTAACTTCGTCCGGGGTCAGCATGGCGTTACCCGGTGGTAGCGGCCGCCCTCCACCGTGACCTCAAAGCCCAGAAGCCGGACGACGCGCAGAGCTTCGTAGTATTTCTCCCACAGCGCAGGGCTGCGCAGGATGCGCGCGTTCGCCATCAGCCAGTCCAGTCGTTCCGCGGTCTGCTTCATCCGGGCAAATTTCGTTTTAGCCGTCGCCATTGTCGATCACTCCCTTCAGGATGTCATTGGCCCCAGCCTCCTGCTGGATGGCCTGCACTGCCCGTGTAGCGGTCTCTTCGTCCTCGCCAAAGAAGTGCCTCCGGTACTCGGTCTTGCTGCGCAGGCCCATGCTGACCTCCTGCTGCCACTGGGCCATCTCGGACAGGCGGTCAAGGATGATGCTGTCATCCCACTTGAAGGAGATGTTCAGTTTGCCTTTGCCGGGTGCGCCGGGAATGTGATCTGCCCAGTAGTCCAGCGCATCGATCAGGCCGCGCAGAGCGTCCTCCAGTGCTGCCTGAAGGTCGGAGACCGTGGAGTACAGCTTCTGCTTGCTGCTGACGATCTCGGTGGCGGTCTTTTCCACGTCTGCCACCTGAGACAGCACACCGAAGCTCAGGCCCGCGTGGCTTTCCACATTGCGCAGATACTGGTTCAGCCCGGACAGGTAGCTGTCGTCACGCAGGGCAGGGGAGAACACCTGATAAAACGGGGCACTGTCCGTGATGCCGGTGTTGACATCGATGCCGTGAAACAGTCGCTCTCTATGATGGGGCGCCGTGCTGTCGATGGCTTCCGGCGGCACGCCGTATTCCCTGAGCGCCTGTGCTTTGGACAGCTGCTGCCCGGCGGCGCTGGGCTTGAGAAATTTCTCATCCGTGTCTACCGCCAGTTCTCCGCCCTCGTACTCCCAGTCCAGCCGTGTGTACTGTTCGTCGGCATCGATGATCTGCTTGCGGGCGGGTTCAAACATAGCCGCGCCCAGCTCACTGTCCGGATCGACGCTGTTAACAATAGGCGTAACAAAATATCCCACCGGGAGCTTTTCCAGCCCGGTCAGGTACGCTACCGGCTGGATGTCGTCCCACTCCGGGCGGATGCTCAGATCCTCCGGGCTGCCGAGACTGTCCTGTGTTGCACTGCGGAAGGCCAGATTGACCACTTTGGTGCAGGGAAACTGTGTGGGCGCTGCAAGGTCGTAATCTTCCAGCTGCGCCAGCTCTTCATCCCGCAGGTCTGCGCGGCTTTCCAGCACGTGCATCCACTCCATGCGGTGGTAGTAGTTATCGTCATCCTGAATGCTGTCGATGAACACGCCCTCGGTCAGGCTGCCCTCCACGTCGTTGGCCACGGGGAAGTACCGGGCCGCGTTGCAGAAGGAAATACCCAGCTTTTTGCCGCTCTGGTAGGGCTTCCAGATGCCGCTGCCAAGGGCCAGCGCCACCGTGAAGATGCGCCGTCTGCGGGGCGTGAGCACCCGCTGCAGCTGGGCGTTGATCCAGTCGGCACGGTCGCTGCCCTCCACCGTGGCTTCCAGCTCCAGCGTGGTCAGCCGTGCCAGCTCTGCGCAGATCAGCGCGGGCAGGTCGAGGGTCAGGGTTTCCGGATTCTTGTCCATCGGCAGGCCATTGATGGCTGCATCGTACCAGTCCTCAATGGCCCGCTGCATCCGGTTGGTGACAAGGGTCTTGCAGCCGATGATGTTCTCAATGTCGGCGTGGTTTATCATGCGTTCTGTACACCTCTCTTTTGCCAGACGTCCTCAAGGGCGTATCTGGTCATGTCGATGCTGTGGTTTGCCGCATCGACAAAGCCCGGCATCACTTCGCCGGTCTTTTTGTCGAGGGCGTACTCATACTCTGAAAATTCTCGGGCCGTCCATGGGCAGCGCTGGGGGTCAATGACGATCTTGGCGCGGCTCTGCAGCCACTTCATGCCGTCGGTGACGGATGTGCCGCCGTGGGCGGCGTACTTCCGGCAGCCACGCAGGCGGCTGAACCCCAGATCCCGCAGTGTAGCGATCGACCGGTTGGCCGCGCTGTCCGCGATGATCTCATCGTGCAGGTGCCTCTTGAGCACCTCAGCCAGCTGGGCATCGGTCTCTTTCTGCGCACGGTGTTCCTCGTAGATGTAGACGGTCTGCCGGGCGTGGTCGTAGCTCATGCCGCCAAAGTGGTTCGGGTCGGGGTACCAGCCGAAGTCAAGGCCGTAATAGCGGCGGTCAAACCCGGCGATCTCCTCGCTGGTGATGGGCCGCAGCTCCAGATTCTCAAACACGGCGGTGCCGCAGCCCACCACCTCGCCCAGATACTCGTGGGCGTAGGCCACCGGGTCCCGCTGTTTGAGGGTTTCTGCATCGTCAAAGAAGCGGGGGCCCAGCCATTCGGGCGGGGTGGTCAGGTAGGTGGTGTGATGCCGGAACTGCTTCGGCTTTGCCTCCCGCTTGTACCGGTTGACCCAATGCCGCGCCATGGCGGGGGAGTTGAAGGTCTTGAAGGAAAAGCTGAACGGGCCGCCACGGAACACCGACTGTTCCACGTTTCGCACCTCTTCGGGGCCGTCGTACTGGTCGAACTCTTCAAAGTGCATCACGCCGAAGTAGCCGAACGGTACGGCGATGGATTTCAGCTTGCCGGGGTCGTCCAGACCGTAGAACTGGATGGTCTGCCCGGTGGGGATATAGGTCAGGGTATAGGGCTTCTTGGTCTGCTTCCACAAATGCCGGATGCCCATGCGGTCGATGACGCGGTTGTACTCCGGCCAGACACTGGTGGCGAGGGTGTTGCCCACCTTGCGCAGGACGACCGCGTGGATGTTCGGCACCCGCATCACCAGCAGCACCACCTCGGTGGCGGCAAACGTCGATTTGAGAGAGCCGCGCCCTCCGTCGCCCAGATACTCGTTGTACTCACCCGACCAGATGGCGGTGTGGGCGGCGTAGTATTCAGGGATGATCAGGCTGCTTAGTTTCAGCTGCTGCTTCAGCAGGTTTGGGGGCTGCCGTCTTTGGTATGTCATCCACAAACACCACCTTTCCGTCGTACCCTCTCAGCTCCGGGTGCTCGCTCCAGTGCTCGGGGTCACGGTTTTTCAAAAAGAAGCACATTGCGCCCAGATCGCCGCTCTGGGCTTTCTTGAACAGGGCGTTCTCCACGCTGGCCAGCGCCGCCTCCGCACCTACGCTGATGGCCTTCTTGATGCGCGGGTCCTGCGTGCACCAGCGCCGGAAGGTACGCACCGGCACGCCGATCTGCTCGCAGATCTCCGCCTGCGTCAGACCGTGCATCGCCAGCCGCTGCAATCGCAGCAGCCCGCTGGGGCTGTTCCACTTGCTGATTTGGGATTCTCGTGCCAAGGTTTCACCTCCGTATGAGAAAACGGCACGCACCGGCTCTGCTTCCAGAGCCCTGCGGGCGGAGGATGACCCGTGTGCGTGCCGTTTTGGCTATGAAAAATGCCGGGGCGGGAAAGGAGTAAAAACCTGCCCCGGCGGGGAATGGTTATTTCAGGCGGACGGCCTTTTCACCGGTGAAGTCCTCCCAGCGCTGGACGATCACGTCCACATAGCGCGGGTCATACTCCATGGTGTAGCACTTCCGGCTCAGCTGCTCGCAGGCGATCAGCGTAGAACCGCTGCCGCCGAACAGGTCCAGCACGGTCTGGCCGGGCAGGGAGCTGTTCTTGATCAGCCTGCCACACAGCACCACCGGCTTCATGGTGGGGTGCTCCGCGTTGCGGGGCGGCTTGTCGCAGCGGATCACGCTGCTAGGCTTCTGGGTCAGCAGCGCCTGCGCCTTGATGGCCCAGTCCAGCAGCTGATCCTTCTTCATGTGCCGCAGATCGTCCGGCTTTGCATCGTCGATGACGGTGGTCTGGCTGCGGTCGTTGACAAAGTAGTGGTTCGCGCCGGGCTTCCAGCCGTACAGGCAGGGCTCGTGCTGCCACTGGTAGTCGCTGTGGCCGAGAACGAGGCTGTTCTTGACCCAGACCAGACACCCGTGCAGGCCCCATCCTGCCTCCCGGAACATGGCCCGGAACGCCTCACCCTCCGTGTCTGCGTGGAAAATGTACGCGCTGGCACCGGTGCGGCAGGCATCGAAGGCCCGGCTGTATGCCTGAAGCAGGAACTGCCGGAACTGGCTCTCCGCCATGTTGTCGTTCTCGATCTTCTTGCCGTTCGAGCCCTGATAATTCACGTTATAGGGCGGGTCAGTGAGCAGCAGATCGGCCAGCTGGCCGTCCATCAGCCGCTCCACGTCCTGCGGGCTGGTGCTGTCGCCGCACATGACCCGGTGGTCGCCCAGCAGCCAGATGTCGCCGCGCTGGGTGATGGGCTGCTCCGGGGGCTCTGCGGTGAAGTCGTCCTCTTTGACCTCCTCGTCGATCTTGATCTGGAGGTTCAGGCCGAAGTCGGTCATGTCGTAGTCGATGCCGGTCAGCTCCTGCACCAGAAGCTGCAGGTCCCACTCGGCAACTTCGCCGGTGGAGTTGTCTGCGATGCGCAGGGCCTTGACCTTTTCCGGGTCGAGCTCTGCCGCTACGATCACCGGCACTTCCTGCAACTTGAGCCTCCGGGCGGCCTTGTACCGGGTGTGTCCGGCGATGATCACGCCGTCCCTGTCCACGATGATGGGGGACTGAAAGCCAAACTCTTTGATGCTGTTGGCGACGGCTTTTGCGGCCTCGTCATTGCGCCGGGGGTTATTGTCATAGGGGCGGATTTCGTCCAGCCGTTTGTACTCGATTTGGTGTTTCACGCTCTCCATGCAATCCCCCCGGGCAAATAAAAATAGGCTCTCTGGCAATTGTACCAGAGAGCCTAGGGTAAAAACGTTATGACTTACTTTTTGGCTTTCGCCTTGGTGGTCTTGGGCTTGGCCTTTGTGGTCTTGTCCAGCTTGGCGTAGGGGTCTTTCCAGCCGGGGTAGGGCTTCGGCCAGTCACCAACGTGGATGTGCCAGCAATCCACCGCATATTTGCGTGCATCCCTGCCGCATTTCTGGCCGGCCGGGCTGTTTTCAACCTGAGAGATCAAAGCTTCATTCCAATTGCGTTCTGCCATATTCTACTCCTTACCAGTTCGGGGTGTACCCGTCTGCATTTGCGATTGTTTTGCTGCTCATGGTGAGTACGCTGCGGTCGAGTGTTACGACGTACTGGCGCGCGGACCGTTGCGTGCTGTTGCCCCAGTAGTTATCAAGAATAACATTTTTGCCTCTGGCTGCCGCGAGGATAGGGTACATCGTCTCAGGACTACCGCCATAGCTACCACGCTTTGCTATCGCAAGAGCGTTGTATAACTTGGGTTTTCTGCGACGAAGCTGCTGGAAATCCTGTTTGAGCTGATAGGTGGTTATCGGTCTAGCCTTTCCGTTGAGAAATGCCTTGACCTGATACTGCCCATATCCGCCAGACCCTCCGGCATCACTCTGCGCCCAGTAAGTGCCTGCGCCGTGCACACCCTGCGAATAGTAGGCTTGTTTGCCGGACAAGAGCTGCTGGTTCATCTTTTTGCCTACTGCTGCCCGGCTAGCGTTGTCAGCATGATACATGGATTCCTCACCGGCTTTTTGGCGGGCCTTTTCATAGGCCGCTTCACTAAGGACGGTTGGCTTGTTTGCGTCCCATCCGACCAGTGACATATAGCGCTGCACAAACGTGTCATTCTGCGTGCCGTCTTTAGCGATAGGCAGGTTGTCGATTGCCCTGACGGTATCTGCGGCATCCTGATCACTCATCTGCATCAGGGCCGCCGGGTTGCCTTTGATCTGTGCCAGCAGCTGCTGTTCACGGGTCTGGGATGCTGCCGGTGCCGGTGCCGCTGCCTTCGCTGCACCTCCTGCACCACCGCCTCCACCCATGCCGTGGCTGCCGCCCATACTTCCACCTCTGCCGCCCATGTGAATCCTCCCTTGACCGTGAATTTCTCGGTCAAGGGTAACATGAAAAGCAGGGGCAAAACGTTATGATTTACTTTTTCTTGGGTTTCGCCTTGGTGGTTTTCTTCTTGCTGGCGGGCTTCTCCATACCCAGATTAGGGAAGGGGTAGGGGGAAGCCGGAGTGTCGAGGGGCCGGAATTTCTGCTCTGCCGCTTCGATCTCTTTCCGCTTCTTTGCGGAAACCTTTGCTTTTGCCATAGTGAGATACCTCCAGATTGATTTTACCACACTTCGATTTCCAGTTCAATCACGCGCTTGCCGGAACCGTAGGTGCGGGACGGGCCGGTGCGGGTAGAACGGACACCGGTGATCTTGTGATGGGTGCCAACGGCAAGAACGGCCTCCGACTGACTGGGCTGGATGAAAGCCGCCCGGGTGCTCTTGGCGGTGTGATACCGGATCAGCACCTCACGGTTGCCGGAAACGGAGCCGCCCTGCCCATGCTTGCCTGCACTGCGGCTGCCGCCGGGCTGCGGCCAGAAGGGGTTGTCACGGCTGTCGTAGGCGGTGGACTCCAGGCAGTCGTTCGTCCAGGTCTTGCCCACCAGCGCCTTGCGCAGCTGGCTGTCGCTCATGCTCTGGTAGTTGTTGACCTTCAGGCGCTTCAGGAAGTCGTCGTGGTCGGCGCGGTACAGGGTGGTCTCCTGCCCGATGGGCTTTGCCAGCTTGTCCACTGCGTCCATCATGGCCTGCTGCCGTGCGGTCAATGGCAGCTTATTGGCGGCTGCCCAGTTGGCGTTCTGGCTCAGGGCCTTGCCATTGCTCTGCATGACCGGGTTGATGTAGTCGGTCACGCCTGCGGCCAGCGCCGGGTCGCGCATCATCTGCCGCTGCGCGGCGCTCTCCATCGCGGAGACCTGCTGCGGGGTCAGATGGCCGAAGCCATTTGCGCCGGTGGGTGGGCCTGCCTGCTGGGGCGCTACCGGTGCTGCCGGTGCCGCCTGAACTGCCGGTGCTGCTTGAATCGTGGGCATCGCCTGTGCGGCTGCTGCGGGCGCTCCTGCGCCGCCTCCCATGCCCTGGGAACCCCTCATGCTGCTGCCTCTGCCGCCCATCACTGCGCCTCCTCTCTGGCCCTTACGCGGGTCGCCATGTTGTGCGGGAATGCCTGCCACGGGATGCTGTGCTCCCGCAGCAGTGCTGCCATTGCAGGCGGCGTTTTGCCGTAGACCAGAATCTCGGATGGCTCGGTCTGCCGGATCAGCTCTTTCAGCCCTCCCATCAGACCATCGGATGCGTCCTTGTGGACGAGGCAGCCCACCGTGCTCACTGCCACCGCGCCGCCTTTGCTGATGCCGTCGAAGCACCAGCGGAAGCTGTCCTCGTCCGACCAGCTTGCTGCCGGAATGGTGCAGACCCCGTTGTGCTGAAGCCATGCGGTGAGCAGTTGGTTCCGGTAGTGGTTCCAGTGCTGGATGGGCGCGGGGAAGTCGGTGTAAAGCGAGAAGTCCGGGCCGAGCACCAGCGGGCATTTTGCCAGCGCATCGAGATACCGCTGCGGCTGCCTCCAGAAGCGCTCGAACTGGTAATCGTCGAGGAAGAAGTGCACGCCTGCATTCTCCGGGTGCCTGCAGGTCAGCAGCTCGTTGAAGCCGATCAGGTGGTCGACCCCAAAGGGCAGCGGCAGGGCTTTAGTGACGGGGTTGCCCGCCGGGGTCAGCTCGAGGCCGTCCAGCAGAAACCAGTTGACCAGCTGGCCCGTCCTCATCCGCTCGTTAGAAAAACCCATGCTCCACCCTCCTGCGTGTTATCCAGAAGAGCATAGCATGGGTTTCTTAGTGAAAACGTTATGACTTGCGCACAGCCGCCGCTGCGGGCCTCTGTGGCGGGGTTTTGTGAATCGGGCGGGAACTTTACCGCCTGCGCTGCTGCGGCGCTCACGACGGCGTTCTGCGGCTCATGCGCGTTGCAGCTCCTGCCACACCCAGACCCGCAGGGTCTCGGGGGAAATGCCGCCGCCGTAGAGCAGCGCTGCCTTGCGCCAGCTGACCTTGCCCGGACCCAGAAATACGATCTCGAAGGCCCGGCGGGTCAGCGGGTCCTCGATGGTGTTGATAAAGCCGCGACGCTCTGCGCGGGAAAGCCTGCGGAATGCTCGGGTGCTCACTTGCTGCTGTCTCCTTTCTGCGCTGCCTGAATGTGGGTCTTTACCGCCTGCATCAGGCTGTTCTGGTCGGTGTCCTTGCGGTTCAGCGCCTTGACCACCATCTCGTCGGCACCACCTTTGACGATCAGCCGGTGGACGATGACACTCTGGGTCTGGCCCTGACGGTAGAGCCGTGCTTCGCCCTGGGCGTAAAGCTCCAGACTCCACGGCAGGCTGTACCAGATCAGGTGATGCCCGCCCTGCTGCAGGTTCAGGCCGTAGGCGCAGCTGGCGGGCTGGGCCAGCAGAACATCCAGCTTTCCCACGTTCCAGTCTGCGGCATCCTGCCCGGAGCGCAGCACGGCAAATCTGAGGCCCTTGTGGCGGGCTTTCAGGGCTTCGGTGAGCTGCTCCTCGTCGAAGCGGAAACCGTAAAACACGAGGGCTTTCTGGCCGTCCAGCGCGTCGATCAGTTCATCGAAAGCATCCAGCTTGCACCGGTGAATCTGGTGCACCGTGCCGCCCTCGTCGTAGATGCTGCCGTTGCACAGCTGCAGGAGCTTGCCGGTCAGGGCTGCCGCCTGCTGGGCGGTGATGGTCTCGCCGTCCACATCCAGCAGGTAGTCCTTCTCCAGCTTCTTGTAGGCCGCCTTGGCAGGCTTGTCCAGCACCACCGGGATGTCGTCGATGATCTTCTCCGGCAGGGTCAGGTGGTCGGCGGCTTTGAAGCTCAGGACGATGTCCTTGATGCGGCTTTCCACCGCTTCGGCGGCACCGTCCTTCGGCTCGTAGCTATACTCGGTGGGCCAGAAGTAGTCCTTGCGGTAGTGGGTGATGTACCGGCCCAGCCGCTCGCCCTGATCCAGCAGGTAGATCTGGGCCCAGAGGTCCAGCAGGCTGTTGGGCCGTGGTGTGCCGGTCAGCTCCACCACCTTGTGGATTCTGGAGCGCACGGCTTTCAGGGCTTTGAACCGCTGGGCTGCGTGGTTCTTGAAGCTGGACGCTTCGTCCAGAACCACCATGTCAAAGTTCCAGCCCCGGCCCAGCGTGTGTACCAGCCAGGGAACGTTCTCGCGGTTGATGATGTAAATATCCGCTGGGGCTGCCAGAGCTGCCTTGCGCTGCTTCTCTGTGCCCAGCACGGTGGAAATGCGCAGGTGCTGCAGGTGCCCCCACTTGGCGGCTTCGTCCTGCCACGTCGCCTCTGCGACCTTCTTCGGGGCTACGATCAGCACCCGGCTGATCTCCAGTCGGTCGTAGATCAGCTGGTCGATGGCGGTCAGGGTGACCACCGTCTTGCCCAGACCCATTTCCATCCAGAGCGCCACGCCGGGCTTTTCCAGAATGGCATCGATGCCCGCCTGCTGATATGGGTGCGGGTGAAATTGCTGCATTGCTTTGACCTCCGTTTCTTTTAGGGCAGTGTGTCAGTCGGCATCGTCTTGCGCGGTCTGAATGAAGCTCCTGGTGCTCAGGAAGTCCACCAGGTGTCGGGCGTCCCCTGCGGTGCTGATTTCATAGCAGGGGAACCCGAAGCTCAGAATCTTCATCCTCCACCACTCCTGCAATCCCCCCGCCTTGACCTTTGCACCGGGGCGCTTGAGTTCCACAAAGGCAATGATGCCGCCGGGGAAGAGGATCATCCGGTCCGGCACACCCCTGTGTCCGGGGCAGGTCCATTTCAGGCACACCCCGCCCTCGTCCTCCACGGCCTTGCGCAGGATGTTCTCGATACTTTTCTCAAGTGGCTTATTTGTCGGCATTGTAGTTTCTCCTTTTGCTCATTTGTCCGTGCATACCTGTAACAAAACATACCGAAGCTCCTTATATCCCTACGCGTGTAAGCGTGTACGTGCGGGCGCTTTACGCGCACGTCTTATTTCTCTTCTTTTTTCTTCTTCTAGGGGGAAAGATTGTATGTTGAGTTTGTTTTGACCGAAAAAGCCGCATAAACACTCACTTTTTCATGCATACAACTTTCAAAAAGCGTGTATGTCGGCTTTGTATGCACCGTATGCACGGTTTCTTGAATCCCTCGTGTTTACAAAAAATTCATGATTTTCTGTATGTTCGTGTATGCATTTTTGCCGACCTTGCCGCAGGTGCTTTGTATGCACGGCGGCGGGTTTCGGCGGGCTTTGTATGCACGTTTTTGGCAGGGTAATTACTCTGATTTTCTGCGCCAGATCCGCTGCACCCCGTAGGGTCCATGGCGCTGTGGATACTTCGCGGGCTGCCAGTTCGGGGCGCTGTTCAGCACAGCTGCAATGCGCTTGGACTGCATCCGGTCGGGGGCCTTTCCGGTGCTGTCGAGCGCCTCCCGCCAGATCTCGTTGACACAGATCGTGGTGCGCTGCTGGGTGGTGGTGCCCTCACCCGGACCGTTCTCCCACCATGCCACACGCTCGTCTACCGTGCGCTTCGCCCAGTCCAGCGGCACCGGTTTTTCCAGAAATTCGAGGATGTCACCGTCCCACGGGTCGCGTTCGGTGTGTGCCTGCTGCTCTGCCAGCGCGGCCTTTTGCAGCTCGTCCCGGAGGATCAGCTCCTCTCCGGCGTTGAACCGAGCCACCGCTTCGGCCCACAGCTGATCCACTTCTGCAGGGGTCAGATCATCGTGAACGACCCGTGTGCGGCGCTCAAAGTTGCAATCTATGGGCCAGTATCGGCGGTTTCCGGTGGCATCGCGGAGAAAATCGGAGCTGTTGGAGGTGCCGAAGAACACGCATCGGCGGGGGTATTGCACCGTTCTCCGGCCATAAGCGGCCCGGTATCTGTCCTCGGTCTGGCTCAGGAACTGCTTTGCCGCCTCGCTCTCGGAGCGGCTGAAGGCCGTCATTTCGCCCAGCTCGACGATCCACACGCCGCGCAGGTTTTCACGGGCATCCTTGCCGTCGAAGCTGGTGATGCTGTCGTTGAACCACTCCCGGCCCATCCGGCTGAGCAGCAGGCTCTTACCGATGCCCTGCCTGCCGCTGAGGATGCAGATCTGGTCGAACTTGCATCCCGGGCGGAAGCACCGGGCCACCGCAGCAACGAACATCTTCCGCGTCACCGCCCGGGTGTAGCTGCTATCCTCTGCGCCGAGGTAATCAATGAACAGCCTGTCCAGCCGTTCGGTGCCGTCCCAGACGAGACCCTGCAGGTACTCCCGCACCGGGTCTTTCGCGTGGTGGCCGCCGGTCAGGGCTACCGCGTCTGCGGCCTTGTTGACCCCGCTGAAGTGGTAGATGGTCTCAAGGTACCACCGCACGCCTGCGTCGTCCTCGTCCGACCAGTCCCGCTCCTGTGTTTTATCGCTCCACGGGAAAGGCCCCTTGCACCGCAGCCGTTCCGAGAAGGTGTCGTTCCAGATGCGGCCCTTGAGCGCCGGATCGTGCTCGAGGATGATCCACGCATTCTGTATGGTGCTGGCCAGTGCGCCCTTCTGGGTACGGTCGAGCTTTTCCTGCCACTTGTCCGGGTCGGTGTCCTCTTCTGGCAGCGGCTCGAAGCCCTCCATCGCGTGGTCTACCGCCTCCTGCCGCAGCAGGGCCGCCGTGGGGCCGTCGCTCTCGGCCAGCGCCCGCATCTGCTGCCAGCTGGGCAGGGATGCGGTGGGCGTGCCGGGAGCGGCATCCGCGTCCAGATCGCAGAACTTGTGGATGCGCACCAGGTCCCATGCGTTCAGCAGCTTGCCGCCTGCGGGGTCGGTGCTGTGGTGACTATAAATAAAGGTATCGTTGTCGTAAAGCACCGCGCCTGCGGTGGTGCTGCCTGCGGCGTAGGTCAGGCGGCCCGCGCCTGCGTTCACGTACACACCGGGGAGAAACTTCTCAATCGCTGCGGGCACGTCGTAAGTCCGGCAGAAAGCGCCCACCACGCCCTGTTTGGCGGTGGGGTCGGCCTGCTTGCCGCCGGGCAGCTTGACCGTCTCAGCGGGGCAGGCGGGCCATTGGCGCACGTCGTGCCAGTCGGCGTAGAGCCACAGCAGGTCGTCCACGCTAATGCGGCTGCCGTCCTCGGTGGCCTCGCAGACCCACTGGCTGTCGGCGCTGCGGCTGGGCCAGTACATCAGGCGCTCGGTCTCGAAGGTGGTCGGGTCAAACACCTTCATGGTGGGGTCCAGCATCTGGGCCAGCATCCGGGCGCAGGGCTGGTACTCTTCCGGCTGCATCATGCGATCTGCGGGAAAGATTGCCCGCAGCCGGGGGTGCTCCGGGTCATGCTTGCGGGTGGAATAGACCGCTGCGGTGCCCATGCCTCTGATGACCTGCACCCATTTGGCGGTGCTGCCGGGTTCGCAGTTGTCCATATCCAGCGTGATCAGGCTGCGCCCGGTGCAGCAGCCGCGCTTGCGGCTCCCACCCCGCAGGGTGCCGCCCACGAAGCCGCCCACGTCCTTCAGGTCAGCCTGCTTGCCCCTGGACAGGGCCATGTACTCCGCGTGGGTCTCGGTGCCGCAATTGTTCTGCATGGCGTTCTGCAGATCGTCGGTGAAGTCGGCCCATGTGATGGAGCAACCGTCCCACTCGGTCGCTGTGCGGCTGCCGCCCACGCTGATCTCAATTGGTGTAGCGCTCATTTGTCCTCCTCCTTCAGCGGGCCATACTTGTACCGCTTTGCGTTCCATCTGGCTTTTGCATCGATCTGCGTGCTGCCGCGCTCGCCGACCCTGCCGCAGCGGGTGCAGACCACCGACCAGCCGCCGTCCTTTGCGTACCTGCTGCTCTTGCGGTAGCGGGCCAGCCCGACTTTGCCCTTCGGGCGTTTCTCTGCGTCGTAGGGCATCGCGCCGCAGGTGCAGGTGAACAGCGCCGAGGTGCTGGGTAGGGATTCTGTTTTCTTCATCGTCCTCAATCCTTTGTAAAGAAGTCACCGTGCCAGCCTGCGGCGTTCAGGGGCAGCCCCTCGGCCCAGGGAGGCACGATGCTCATAATGCGTACCACGTTGTCCAGCGCGGCTTCCGCGTCCTGCGTGGTAGGCAGCTCGATGATGACCTCGTCGTGGACGTGGAACACCACCTGGTACCCAGCCCGTCGGAGGTTATCCAGCGCGAAAGCCAGGCAATCCCGGCCCACAGCTTGGGTGAGGTTCTCGGTCAACTTGCCGCCGTAGGTCTCGGCTTCCCGCCAGCTGCCCGTGTCCCACTCCTTATAAGTAATGCGGTCATCCGGCGTGGTGCCGGGGTCGGCGTAGAAGAGCTTGCGCCCACTGGGCAGCTGTATCGTCAGAAATGGGAAGGGGAACCCCCAGGCCACCTCTTTGCGGAGCGTCACCCCTACTCGGGGGACCGTAGTCTTGCCGGTGCGGATGGTGTGCACCGCTGCGTCCTGCATCCTGCGCCAGAGCTTGCAGATGCAGGGGTTCTGCCTGCGCCAGCGGTTCACGATGTCCTGCAGGCCCTCGTCGTCCAGACCCAGCTGGTCGCCGCCCATGCGCTTCATAGCGCCCACACCGCCCTGGTAGCCCAGAGCCAGCGTTGCCACTTTGCCGCGCTGGCGGTACTTGTAGTTTGGGTTGCCTTTGACGATGCTGTCAAAGGGCACGCCGAAGATGCGGGCGGCTGTGGCTTCGTAGATCTTGCCGGTGGTGCGGAAAACGTCCAGCACCCACTCCTCACCGGCTAGCCATGCGATCAGCCGGGCTTCAATGGCTGAGAAATCTGCATCCACGAAAGTGCAGTCTTTGCCGGGCACCAGCGCCGTGCGGATGAGCTGGCTCAGCGTATCAGATACATTGTCAGTCAGCAGAGCTAACGCTTCAGGGTCGTGTAGCTTTACAATGCTGCGCCACTCAGCCTGATGGTCGAGGTAAGTGCGGGGCAGGTTCTGCACCTGAAGCAGTCGCCCGGCCCAGCGCCCTGTCCGGCTGGCCCCGTAGAATTGCAGGGTTCCTCGTACCCGGTGGTCGGGGCCTGCGCTGGCTGCGATGGTCTCGTACTTGGTGTTGCTGGTCTTGCCCAGCTGCTGCCGGAGCTCCAGCACCCTGCGCACGTCGCTGGGCAGATCGCCAGCCAGAGCCTTGCCCACATCCTCTTTGGTTAGGCCGGGAATCTCTACGCCCCGGTTGTGGAGCCAGCCCAGCAGCTGGACTCTGCTGCCGGGGTTGGCCAGCCCGGTCAGGGCTTTGCACTCGGCGGTCTGCTCTTCTGTGATCAGCGCAGAGCAGGCAAGGGCACCCTCTACCAGCTCCATATCCACTGCCACGCCCCGGGCGTTCATCTCCACGTCCTCCCGCCACTGCTGCATGATACCCTCGGGAACCGGCCAGGGGGCCAGCCTCCGGTCATTCGCCCGCTCGGCGATCACGTCCATGCCGTTGTACTTGCAGAACAGCTGCCACTTGTTGGGGTCGTGCTGGGGGAGGTTGCGGGTGCGCCCGCCGTTGCGCTTTGTGGGCTTGCAGGGCTTGCAGAAGTAGGCGATCAGCGCCTTGCCCTCCTTCATCTTGAGCGCGTCCTCCGGCTGCTTCAGGGCCGCACCCAGTGCGCCCAGCTGGGCGGGCAGTCCGCAGTAGAGGGCGTGGATCATACTGCACTCCCACTGCTGCAGCCAAAGCACCCGCTGCTCCCAGCTCAGGCCCATGGCCTCCGACAAGCACCACCACTCAAACGCAGCATTGTGCGCCCGCTTGGTGTAGCTGGCATCCAGAAGCCACGGCAGCTGCTCCCGAAGGAAGCGCTTTGTGTCCGGCCAGCTGGTCAGATCCAGCACTCTGGGCGTGTCCGAGTTCTCGTTGGCATAGCCCAGCAGCAGGATCTGAAAGTCTGGATCTTGGGCGTATCGGTAGGCACCGACCTTGGTGATGTCCTGCGGCGAGTAGGTCTCGATATCCACCGTGATGATCGGTTTCATGGGCTCCTCCTTTCCTGATAAAAGACCGGAGGTCCTTTGCGGGGGCCTCCGGTGTACGGGTGTTTAGTCGAGGAAACTGTCATCGTCGTCGCTCAGGACCTCGAAGCCGTCCGTGGAGTTGCCGCCGGAGAGCCGCTCGCCGTCGCGGACCTTCTGGATGACCTCCAGCCCTGCGCCGATGCCCTTATTGCCGCTGGCGCTGTAGGAGAACAGGCCGATCTTGACCTTGGCGTAGCAGCCGCTGTACACCTCGTCCTGATCCAGTACGTCGTTGCAGGCACGGTCGATGATCTTCGGACGACGGTTCTCGCTGGCGTTGGCATTCAGAAAGTAGCAGCCCTCATAGTTCTCGTCGTCCTTTTCGGTGTCGCCGTCGCGCAGGGGCAGCTTCAGGTTCTTGGGCACTGAGCCGCCCCAGCGGGCCAGTGCCCTGGGGTCCTTTTTGACGGCCTCGATGGCGGCCTTGAGCTTGGCGATGGCTGCAGTGTCGCTTTTCTTGATGAGCAGGCAGCAGCTGTACTTGGGGTCGCCGGTGCCGTTAACCTGCTTGGGCTCCCAGATGTTGGCGTAAGACAGGCGGCAGGGAATGATAACTTCGTTTGCGTTCATAGTTAGTCCTCCTCGGGCGTGAAGCCCTCTAAGCGGTTGTAGGCAGGGCGCGGGTCGCTGGCTGCTGCCAGCTTGGGCGCGCCGGGTGCCCGGGTGATAAAGGCCGACATGGTATCGGCAAATTTCTTTTTGCCGATCATCTTCTCGGCAGCGGTCAGGGAAATTGGCGTGCGGGTGTACAGCATGGCCTCGTCGATGCCGTCGTGCTCCATCTGCCGGAAGGCGGCATCCTGATCGGTCCATTTACGGGTGCTGCGGCCCTGTACCAGCTTCCAGCCGGGCAGGCTGCGGCCCTCCATCAGTGCCTGCTGGGCGTATTCTTCCAGGTCTTTGGCATAGGCGGCCAGCCCTTCCAGCTTCTGCAGCCACTCGCCCAGCTCCTCGTCGGAGAGTGTAGCGGGTTCCGGGTAAGGCTCAAACCCTGCCAGAGGACAGTATTTGTCCTTCCATGCCCGGCAGTTCGGGTGAGCCTTGCAGAAGCGGCAGTGTTCGCCTGTGACAAACTCGCCCTCGCCCCGCCATGCCATCTCGGCGGCAGGCTGCAGTACATCCCGCGCCCAGGTGAGAAGGTCGGCCAGCGGCAGCTCCCATGTCTGGGGTTCCTCCTGCATCCGGGGTTGTACGATGCTCAGGCGCACTGTGTCGACCTCGTCGATGCCGTCAAACAGGGCGTAAGCTCCGAGGGCGTAGTACATGAGCTGCGGGTTGTGCTCCGGGTTCACCGGTACGCCCTGCCCATACTTGAAGTCGATGATGTGCAGGATGCCGTCGCCGATCAGCAGGCAGTCGCAGGTACCGAAGCCACCGGGCACCCACTGGCTCACGTCCACCTCCTGCTCGATGAATACGCTGGGCTGGTGGAGGTAAAGCCCCCACTGAAGGTGCACAAAGTCCACGTATTGGTTGACGGCCCTCACCATTTCAGGCGGGTCGTCCGGCTCGCCGTCCAGCCGGATTGACCCGGACAGCGGGAGTGCCCCGTAGCCTGCTTCCCACCACCGGAGGTTGTTCCTCAGGTGGGCCTCGCACAGTTCATGCGCCCGGGTGCCCTCTTCGGCGTACTTGCTGGTCTCCCCGGGCAGACCCTCGGTGGCTCTGGCACTGGGCGGGCAGGCAATCCACCGGGCCGCGCTGGACGCACCCAGCAGGGCGTGTTTAATTGGAGGCATTTGCGTTCACCTCGTCTTTCAGCTTGAGCAGTTCCTCCCAGACGCTGGTGTAGCTGTCAGGCGGCAGCTTAGAGACGGATGCAGCACCGGTGGCTTTGATGGCTGCCTGAACACCTGCTCGCTTGCCAGCCACGATCAAGCTGCGGGCCAGATCGCGGATTTTGTCCAGCGTGGCAGGGTCAGAAGCGGGTGCGGATTTTGGCGCGGAGGTTGAGGTCACCGGTGCGGCATCCGCCTGCGAGGGAGAACCCGAGGCTTCTGCCGTGGTAGGGTTTGCAGGCTCCTCCGCAGAGATGGCTGCGGGCTTCTGTGTGGCCTTTTTCTGCTTGGCGGGTGTCTGCGCCTTGGGTTTGTCCGACTGCGTCACAGGCTCGCTCTGGGGCTGCGAGGCGGGAGCCTGCGCAGGGTGACGCTCATCAGGGATAGGGGTGTGGTAGTTGCTGTCCATGTGGCCCAGGTGAGCCAGTACGTTCAGCAGTTCTTCCGGTGTTTCGCCGTAAAGGTGAAGGTCAAAATTCATAGTGTTACGCTCCTTTTATAAAAAGATTCTGTCGAATCTACGCTTTGCAGTTCGGAGCTGTCTTTGCCATTGCCTCGCGCGGCCTTGCGACGCGCTACCATGCTATGCCATTGCCAAGCTCTTCCTTACGATGCTGCGCCATTGCTCCGCCTCTCTTTGCGAGGCATAGCCATTGCACCGCAGTGCCGGGCCTCGCCATGCCCTTGCTTTTCTCCGCGAAACCGGGCCGTGCCTTTGCATGTCTTAGCTAATCAACGCCTTTGCTATGCTCCCACAGCAGTGCTTTGCCGCTGCCCATCTTGGCAATGCCATCCTTTGCCGTTGCGTCGCACGGCAGCCCGATGCCTTTGCGATTAGCCGAGAAGCTCGTAGGTGAAGCGGCCCTTGCCGCTGTTGCGCCACTGGCCCAGACCCCGGAGCTTGCCGTAGTCCAGCCATTCCAGAATCGCCTTTTCGTGGGCATCGTCCATGCAGGTGATCTCGAACTCGCAGGTACTGCCTGCGGGAATCTGCTCGGAGTTGGCAAGGCTCACGCGCTCGCCTTGGGCTGTCTGGGCCCGCAGGGGGCGCTGGCACTCGGTCATTTCTCCGTTGAGGATCAGGGGAATCTGGCGGGGCCCGACAAAGATCAGGCCGTCGATAATCTTCTTGTAGGCCGTCAGCTTGCCGGATTCGTTCACGGCTTTCTTCTTGCCCTTCTCGTCCTTGCCGCCGATGCGGCCCAGCATACCGCAGCTGTCTTTGAAGAATCCTTTGACTTGGTAATCGTAGAGGATGGGCTGTCCGGCCTCGTTGCGGGGGAATACCGTCATCGCCTTGTCGGCTGCGGCATCCGCGCCCAGGGCAGCCACTTCATCCTCGATGGTGGCCGCATCCGGGCCCTTGGACGCGATGTACTCGCGGGCCACGTTCTGATTGGCAGGCCAGGTGCCGAGCAGCGGCTCGGTAAAGGTCAATCTGACTTTAAGCGTTTTCATGAGGCATACTCCTTTTTAAATTCGTCCTCGCTGATCTCTTCGATCACGAAGTCATATCTGCGTTTTTTCCATGCCCGGCTCCGGGAGACGGCCGTGTAAAAGCTGCCCATCTTCATCCCTAAAGCCTCGGCCACCTGCTGCGCGGTGCCGCAGGCGAGAATCTCCTCTGTTCGGTGGAGGTAGGCCGTGTACCACTTCATACCCCCAGCGCACGGCGGAGGACCGCGTCCAGCCGGAGCATATCGGCATCCGTCAAATGGCCCCGGTACTCAGTCAGATCGTCAGTGTCCACTGCGTGCACCTGCCGGGTCAGGGCCATGCTCGGTGCGCCGTAGCCGGTCAAAAGAACCTGATCGTAGGTGCCATCGCCGCGGGCCAGCTGCGCCGGGCTGGAGGTCAGGGGAACCACCGTAATGATGCGCGTGTTGCAGTTAACTTCGTCGCTGCTGACGATCACCACCGGTCGGTCACCCCGGATCAGGCAGGTGCCCTCCCGTTTGTGGGCGGTGTCCTGCGCCCACCAAATGTCGCCCCGGCGTTTGTCGTTAAACATCGTGTGTCCTCCTCTCATGCGTCCCTGCGGCTGCTGTGCTCCGGCAGGGCAGGGTATTCGGTGTTGCGGGCGTGGGTGCGGTTGATCTTGCCGTAGCGGCTGCGCTGATGCCGGCCCTCAAGCGCAAAGCTCAGACGGCCCAGCGCGATGGAGGTCAGGATCAGCACCATCGCGGTGATGAACTCGCCGTCTGTGATGGGATGGCCGATCTGTGCACCGCCCTCAAGGCCGAGGGCGTAGATCAGGCCGACGCAGAAGCAGGCAACCGCCGCCCACTGCAAAACTCCGGGTTTAAGCTTCATCGGTGGTAGCCTCCATTCTGTCCATGAGGTCTGCGGCAGCGGTCATCATGCTGATGAGCAGCGCTGCCGGGTCTTTACTGTCCATGCAAACCCCTGCGACCAGTGCGGTGCAAAGAGCGGCCTGATCCGTGTGGGTTCCGCAGGCGTAGATTGCGGGGTTTCCGTCTTGCCCCAGCTGAACCTTCAGCGAGGCGTTCGGGCTGATTTCCATGTGTGATTCCTCCTCAGTAAAGCTTGAATTCCTGATCCAGCAGGGTGTCCAGCCGGATGGTCTTGCCCCGGCCCTGACCGCTCCAACCGTACGGATACTGCCGTGTGACCCGCTTGGGGCTGGTGCCCATCTGGGCAGCGGCCTGTGCGACGGTCAGCCGGATGCATCCGGTGGTGGAATAGATGGCGCGATACGCGTCGTGCCAAGCGTCTGGGCGTTTCATGCGTGGTTACTCCTTGAATGTTGCTAAATCACAACTTTTTCGGTAAAAAGAAGTAGCGGCCAATGTCTGCGGGCGAAATGCTCAGCAAGGCACAAATTCGGTCGATCTCGTCCTGGCGGAATGCAAAATTCCCGGCCAGCTTCTGGCAGAACTGCCCTTCGCTGATCCCAGCTTTTTCCGCTAAATCCTTCTGGGTCATTCCGCAATCGCGGATGCGCCCGCGCAGCAGGGTGTAATCCATGGTGGGCATAGTTTTCACCTCCTATCTGTAGTGTTGCGGTTTCGCAACCACGGCCAAAGTATAACGCGGCAATTGCGAAATGTCAACACAAAAATAGAGATTTCACAATTTAGTTCGCAATTGGTATTGATTTTTCGCAACCGGTATATTATACTTACACCAGAACGTAAAGAAAGGAGCCACCATTATGGCGAAGAAGACCGCGACCTTTGCGCAGCGCCTACGGGAAGGACTGGATCTGCGCGGGATGAAGCAGATCGAACTGGCTACCCGCTCTGGAATCTCTAAATACAGCATCTCTCACTACCTGAAGGGCGACTGGGAAGGAAAGCAGGACGCTGTGTATGAGCTCGCCCGCGCTCTGAACGTGTCGGAGGCCTGGCTGATGGGGTACGACGTCCCTGCGGAAAGAAGCGCGCCCAAAGTATCGGTGCAGCTCGATAAAAAGCCCACCATCCCTCCGGGCTTCATGCCGCTGCCGAAGATGAGGAAGGTGCCGTTGATCGGTGCCATCGCCTGCGGCGACCCCATCACGGCCATCCAGAACCGGGAGGGCGACGTAAACGCCCCGGTGGATATGCGCTGTGACTTTGCCCTGAAATGCCAGGGTGAAAGCATGATCGGTGCGGGTATCCACGACGGGGACGTGGTGTATATCCGCATTCAGCCTGAGGTGGAGAATGGCGAGATCGCTGCTGTGCGAATAGGGGAAGAAGCTACACTCAAGCGAGTGTACCTGCACAACGATTACATTGAGCTGCGGCCCGAGAATCCCGCCTTTGAATCGATCATTCGTCGCCGTGAGGAAATGAACGACGTGCAGATCGAGGGTAAGGCCGTAGGCTGGATGCACTGGATCGGCTGACCTCCCGCTTGCATACGTGTAACTTTGACTACAGAAATCCCTATAAACCCTACGCGTGCGGGCATCAAGCGCGTTCTCGCGTGCGTATACTCTTCTTTTCTTCTGATAAGGGTCAGGATAAGAGTTTGAGTATGTTTCTGTATGTTTTGCCCAAAAGCCCGCATGAACACTCACTTTTTCGTGACTACAAAGTTTGTATGTCCCTTTTTGTTGCAATCAACTAGACTTTTGTTGCCGCCATATGCGTGCGTTGCGCAGGTTTGCATGTGGTGGGTGAACCTGAAAATGCAAAAACGCCCCCGGTGCGCCAACACCGAGAGCGTTTGGAATAGATCGGCTTGCCCAGAGGTGGGAAGCACAGACCAGACATCTGTATTGTAGCACCTCCGGGCAGGCTTGTCAAAGTGTACCCTTATGGAGGTGTTATTTTTATGGCTGAATCAAAGAAGCAGCCCGCAAAGCGCCCGGATGGCGGCATCTGCATCCACCGTTCGGTGGGTTTGCCAAAGTCGCGGGTGTTCTATGGCAAGACCAAGGCCGAAGCGGAGCGCAAATATCAGGACGCGGTGCTGGCATATAAACTGGAATGCATGGACCCGAAGGAAAAGCGCTACACGTTCCGGGCGGTGTCGGTGGCGTATGAAGAGTATATCCGGGGCCCGGAAAAGCCGGTGCGGCGGGGTACGGTGAACGCCTACAAGAAGCACTTTGCTCCTGCCAGAGCCTATTTTGGCGATACCGTGATGAACGACATCGATGCTCAGGCGGTGGGCGGGTATCTGGCGCACCTGAAGATGGAGGGCAAAAGCAAGCATTCCATCAAAAACGCAAAAAGCGTGTTGTCCTGCATCTTCACCTATTGGTGTGCGAACTTCCACGGCACCGGTAATCCGGTGCTGCTGGCGAAACTGCCCGCCGGGTTGAAGGACGGCCGCAGGGTGGAGCCCACCGAGGAACAGCGCGATCTGATCAACGCCCACCCAGAGGGCTGCGGCTTCTGGGCGTGGCTGTTTGAGTACACCGGGCTGCGTATGGGCGAGGCAAACGGCTTGCAGTGGAAGAACGTGGATCTAGACGCGGGCAAGATCACGCCGGTACAGGCCATGCCGTGGGACCATAATCAGCCCTACCGGGAACTGCTGAAAACGGAGAAGGCTTACCGTAGCATCCCTGTGCTGACACCACTGCGGCCCATGCTGGAAGCGGGGAAGGCTGCGCACCAGCCGGAGGACTATGTTCTGTCCGGCACAAGCAAGCCGCTCACTCAGTGTCAGTACAGTCATCAATGGATGTTGTACTGCCGAGAGCTGGGGCTGTATGAGAGCTACACCCGCACAACGAAGATGCCCGCATACCAGAACCGTCCGGAGCGGATCGTGGAGAGGGTCGTGTACAAACCGTTGGTCACGGCCCACCAGTTCCGGCACCTGTTCGCCACGAATCTTTTCTACGCGGGCGTGCCGGATATGGTGGCGCAGCAGCTCCTGGGTCACTCGGACATCATGACCACCCGGCGCATCTACCAGCATCTGCGGGAGAAGGAAAATGCCCGGTACACCGCTCAGCTGGATGCCTATGTGAGCAAAAATCTTTAATTTCCCTACAAGTCGCCCCGGGGAGCACGGTGAAAGCTGGCCTCCCGGGGCAATTTTTTACACTACAGTCTCACTACAATGCCCCCGCAAAATCAGGCAGTATTGGGCAGTATCTGGCAGTATCTGACCACTGCCAAAAACGAAAAACCCGCGAAGCTACGAATTTTCAACGTAACTTCGCGGGTATCTTTTGGTGCGAGGGAGGGGACTCGAACCCCCAAGGATAAACCACACGCACCTCAAACGTGCGCGTCTGCCAGTTCCGCCACCCTCGCATACCGTATTGTTTTCGCAGCCCTGAAATCTCTGAGGTGAAAGACCGTGATGCGGACTGCTTGAATATATTACCACGTTCCTGGCAGATAGTCAAGCGCTTTTTCTCTTTTTAAATGAAATTTTCGGGCCGTCATTTCTCTTAAGAATATGTTGGTTGAAATGCATGGATGGGTGTGATATTATAAAACTAACTATCTCTGCTCAGTTGTTTTGGCAGCAGGGAAGAAGATGATAAGGATACGGCGGAAATGCATTTCTGCGCAGGGTGCAGACCGACCGGTTTTTTGAAAGGAATTTGAGTGGACGCAGGAATGAACGAGAAAAAAGAAAATGTTATTGTAAACGGTTTTTTCTGGCGCTTTGCAGAGCGGTGCGGTGTGCAGCTGATCTCAGCGGTGGTGTCCATCCTTCTGGCGCGCATCCTTACACCCGATGATTACGGCAAGGTGGCACTGGTGACGGTGTTCAACAATATCATGTATGTCCTGCTGGACTGCGGCATTGGCACCGCGCTGGTGCAGAAGAAGGAAGTGGACGAGCTGGATTACTCGTCGGCGTTCTTTTTCAGCATTGTGATCAGCTTTGTGCTGTATGGGGGAATGTTCGTGGCGGCACCGTATCTGGCTGCTTTCTACAATGACCCCAGCATGACCCCGATCTTTCGCGGCATCAGCCTGACAGTGGCGGTCTGCGGCATCAAAACGATCCAGCAGGCGCATGTGACCCGGAACATGAAGTTCCAGTATTTTTTCTATTCCGCCTTTGCGGGCGCGATCGTATCCACGGTCCTGGGCCTGGGCCTTGCCTATATGGGCTTTGGAGTCTGGGCGCTGGTGGTGCAGCAGGTATCCAATATCACGGTGGACACGCTGGTGCTGTGGAAGCTGTCCTCCTGGCGGCCTAAGATGGAGTTTTCGTGGCAGCACCTGAAAGGGCTGCTCTCTTATGGCTGGAAGCTGCTGGCCTCGTCGCTGAGCAGCGTCATCTACAACAACCTGCGCAGCCTGATCATCGGCAAGATGTACACCTCGGCGGATCTGGCGTATTACAATCAGGGCGATAACCTGACTTATAATATCGCGTCAAGCGTGGATACTTCCATTGAGAGCGTTTTGTTCCCGGTCATGTCCTCACTGCAGGATGACCGTGCGCAGGTCAAGAACATGACCCGCCGCTCCATCAAGACCTGTACCTATATTATTGCGCCGGTGATGATGAGCACTGCGTTCTGTGCCGAACCGCTGGTGCGCCTGATCCTCACCGAGAAGTGGCTGCCCTGTGTGCTGTTCCTCAGGGTGTTCTGTCTGGGGTATGTGTGCTGGCCGATCATCACGGCAAACCTGAATGCAGCCAAGGCGGTGGGCCGCAGCGATCTTTACCTGAAATGTCAGCTTTTGAACGAAGGGGTGTGCATCCTTCTTCTGCTGGCAACATTCCGTGTCAGCGTCGAGGCCATTGCATATGGTATGCTGATCACGAATATTGTGACCCAGATCCTGGATGCACAGCTCAACAAAAAGCTGATCGGCTATGGCTATCTGGAACAGATGCGTGATATCCTGCCGACCCTGCTGCTGGCAGCGGGCGCGGGCCTGTGCATGTATCTGATCATTTTCCTGCACCTGCCGGATCTGCTGACGGTGATCATTCAGGTGGTGGTTGGTCTGGGCATTTATCTGACAGGCTCTGCCATTCTGGAATTGGACACCTTTGAATATTTCAAGGATGTGCTGGCTCCGTCCATCCGGCAGAAGCTGAAACGCTGAAACCGGCATTTTGAATCGTGTAAAAATCCGTCGGGCGGGTGATGTCCGACGGATTTTTGTTCTTTTTGTCTAAAGTATACAAGAAGAAACATTAAAAACCGGCAAAGCGACCATTGAAAAAACGCAACTGATATACTAGAATATAAGTACAAGAGCGCGGCACACGGCTGCGCGGAAAATGCAAAGCAGAAAATATAAAACAGGAGGATTTTCCTATGCCTATGAAAATGGGTTGGCGCTGGTATGGCGAGGGCAACGATCCCATCAGCCTGAGCGACATCAAGCAGATCCCCGGCGTGACCAGCATCGTCTGGGCGTTGCACGACAAGATGCCCGGCGAGATCTGGGAGATCGACGAGATCCAGAAGGTAGCCGATCAGATCCACGCCTACGGCTTTGACATGGACGTGGTCGAGTCGGTCAATGTCCACGATGACATCAAGATCGGCCTGCCCACCCGCGACAAGTACATCGAGAACTACAAGCAGTGCATCCGCAATCTGTCCAAGTTCGGTGTCAAGGTCATCTGCTACAACTTCATGCCGGTGTTCGACTGGACCCGTACCGATCTGTTCCACCCCGTGGGCGACGGCTCCACTGCACTGTTCTATGAGAAGGACAAGATCAAGGGCGATTACAAGGCTATGGCTGAGTACATCATGTCCTTCACTGAGAAGTATAACATGACCTTCCCCGGCTGGGAGCCGGAGCGCATGGCAAAGCTGGACGAGCTGTTCAAGGCTTACGCCCCTGTCACCAAGGAAAAGCTGTGGGAAAACCTGAAGTACTTCCTGGAAGCACTGATGCCCACCTGCCATGAGTGCGGCATCAAAATGGCTATCCATCAGGATGATCCCCCTTGGGATATCTTCGGCCTGCCCCGTCTGCTGGTGGATGCTGAGAGCATCGACCGCTTCCTGAGCATGGTGGATGATCCGTACAACTGCCTGACCCTGTGCACCGGCAGCCTGAACGCAAACCCCAACAACAACTGTGCCGAGATCGTGCGCAAGCACTGCGACCGCATTGCCTTTGGTCACATCCGCAACATCCATCACTTCCCCAACGGCGACTTCTCCGAGGCTGCTCACCGCGACTGCTGCGGCGAGACCGGCATCATCGAGGTGCTGCGTGCTTACCATGACTGCGGCTTTGAGGGCTACATCCGTCCCGACCACGGCCGTCAGCTGTGGGAGGAAGGCCCCGGCAACTGCCGCCCCGGTTACGGCAAGTATGACCGTGCTCTGGGCGTTCAGTACATGCTGGGTGTCTGGGATCTGCTGGATCGTCTGGATGAAGAGAAAAAGAAGGGCTGATAAATATGAAGCTGTCTGAGATCAAAAACGGCAATCTGTCCACCGAGTGGGCAGAGAAGGGTTATGAGCTGCCCAAATTCGATATCGAGGCTGTCAAGGCCAAGACCCACGCCGAACCCACCTGGGTGCACTTCGGCGCAGGCAATATCTTCCGTGCATTCCCGGCTGCCATCCTGAACGATGCGCTGAACACCGGCAAGTATGACCGCGGTGTCATCGTGGCCGAGAGCTTTGACTACGAGATCATCGACAAGGCTTATCGTCCCTACGACAATATGAGCCTGCTGGTCTGCCTGAAGTCCACCGGCGAGATCGAGAAGAAGGTGGTGGCTTCCGTTACCGAGAGCCTGAAGGCTGACTACTCCTTCGGCGAGGACTGGGCACGTCTGGTGGAGATCTTCCAGAACCCCAGCCTGCAGATGATCTCCTTCACCATCACTGAGAAGGGCTACGGCGTTGCTCCTGCTGATTTGGAGCGCGGCCTGACCCCCGTGCTGGCCATGGGCAAGGTCACTGCTCTGCTGTACGAGCGCTTCAAGGCCGGCAAGCTGCCCCTGACCGTCCAGAGCATGGATAACTGCTCCCACAACGGCGATAAGGTCAAGAACGCTGTCCACGCCTATGCTGCCAAGTGGGTGGAGCAGGGTCTGGTGCCCGCCGAGTTCCTGGCCTATGTGCAGGACGAGAGCAAGATCACCTTCCCGTGGAGCATGATCGACAAGATCACTCCGCGCCCGGATGCCAAGGTCCAGCAGATGCTGGCCGACGACGGCTTTGAGGACAACTACACCATCGTCACCGAGAAGCACACCTTTACCGCTCCCTTCGTCAACGCCGAAGAGACCCAGTACCTGTGCATCGAGGATCACTACACCAATGGCCGTCCTCCGCTGGAGCTGGGCGGTGTGCTGTACTGCGACCGCGAGACCGTGGACAAGATCGAGAAGATGAAGGTGTGCACCTGCCTGAACCCGCTGCACACTGCCATGTCCATCTATGGCTGCATGCTGGGTTACACCCTCATCTCCGCCGAGATGGCCGATGAAGACCTGCGTGCCTTCATCCAGAAGATCGGCTACATCGAGGCAATGCCCGTCGTGGTCGATCCCGGCGTGCTGAACCCCTACGAGTTCATCGGCGCTGTCATCAACCGCCGCCTGCCCAACCCCTTCATGCCGGATGCTCCGCAGCGTATCGCAACTGATACCTCCCAGAAGCTGGCCATCCGCTTTGGTGAGACCATCAAGGCCTACGAGGCACGCGGTCTGGACAAGAGCAACCTGATCCTGATCCCGCTGGTGCTGGCAGGCTACGCCCGCTACCTGAAGGGCATCGATGACAACGGTCAGGCTTTTGAGCCTTCCACCGATCCGCTGCTGGCTGAGCTGCAGGCCATCGTTGCTCCGCTGGAGGTCAAGGAAGGCGAGCAGGACTTCAGCTGCCTGAAGAAGCTGTACAGCCGTGTTGACGTGTTCGGCGTGGATCTGTATGCCGTTGGTCTGGGCGAGAAGATCGAGGCAATGGCCAAGGAGCTGTTTGCAGGCCCCGGCGCTGTGCGCAAGACCCTGCACAAGTATACGCTTGCCCGCTGATCGGCTGACGCAATAACATAAGCTATCTTCGCACCCACGCTGCGCTTTGCTTTGCCGCAGCGTGGGTCTTTATAAAAGAAAAGAACTGCTGAACGAAATGTCAGCAGTTCTTTTTTGCGTGTGCATGTTTTTTGGGTTTAGCCTTTTCTGCAGTCGTGCAGCTTTTCTTTGGGCAGGATGCCGGCCAAAAACTTCCACACCACTTCCATGCGGTCGTTCAGTAAGTAAGCTTTCTCTTTTTCTACGTAGAGGTACACCGCATTGTCTGTGCGGTAGGCGCAGTAAAAGCTGTCCCATGCGTGGCGGCTGGTGGGTTCGGGCTTGTCCTGCTGGCCGTACATCCACACAGCAATGCCGGTGTCGGCCAGCTCCACACGGTAGAAGGCACGCGGCAGGTGCATCTGTTTGATCTGCCGGGAAACGCTGCGGAAGAACGAGTAAAAGTAGCTCACCGGCAGGCCGATGCCCACAATGGCAAGCACAGCAGCCAGCAGCCCGGCACCCGGGCGCTTGCCCAGCTGCGAAAGGCAGACGGCGGCAAAAGCCAGCATGATGGCGGCAAAAACAGCGGGACGCAGCCATGCTTTGCGGTGATGGAATGCATCGAACACGGCAAAATCGCGGAAGCCCTGCTCACCCATGGTGGTGGAAACGGAGATGGTCTGGGACATAAAGTCGCCTCCTTTGTATTTACAGGCATCGTACCACAATTGCGCGGTTTAGGCAAGAGAAAAACATGCAAACCTTGCCAATCCGGCCCAAAGCGTGGTACAATAAATCGTTACCAAACGAAAGGAGGCGGCAGGCTTTGCAGCACCGCAAGCGGCAGATCACCCTCAAGCAGCGCATGGGCTTGTGTCTGGCAGCATTTTTTGCGGCCTTTGCCATGCAGCTCACGCTCAATGGCTACCAGTCCAGAGCAGTGCAGGCAGTACAGGACGCGCAGATGGGCTGCTTCAACGCCATCAGCCGCTTTCAGGGCGGTGTGGAAAGCTCTATTTCCGTGCTGGAGAACTACCGCTGGGAGAACAGCGAGCCGGAGGAGATCATTGACCGGCTGCAGTCGGCATCTTCCACCTGCAACGCATGGCTCTGGCGCATCGGTACCAGCCTGAACAGTCTGGAAAGCGTCAGCGATGAGCAGCGGGTGCTCTACAGCGCAGTGGATACGGTCTATCAGACCTACACCGGCCTGCTGGATGAGCTGGAAAACGACCTGCTCAGCGGCAACGATGCCGCAGCTTCCCAGCTGTATTATGCAAAGGTGGTGCCCTGCGGCGATTACCTGAGCCAGTACACCCTGCAATTGCTGGAAACCGCCATTCAGGATTCCCAGACCACCTACACCACCATCTCGGCCCTGAACGAGCGCATCACCATGCTGCAGACGGTGGTGGTGGCGCTGTGCGTGGCGCTGGGCTGCGTTACCGGTTTGATGGTCATGCGTCTGCTCACGCCGGTGCAGCAGATGATCGCTGCCTCCCGCGCCATTGGCAAAAGTGAGTTCGACACCCCGGACATCCCGCTGCCCAAGCAGCCGGAGATCGCTCAGCTGGCCGAGTCCTTCAACATCATGAAGCACTCCATGGCCCAGCAGGTGACCACCCTGCAGGAGAAAAACGAGATCGAGCGGGAGCTGCACCGCCAGAAGACCGAAGCACTGGAGCTGCAGAACCGCATGGAGCGCAGCCGGCTGCAGCAGCTGCGCAGCCAGATCGACCCGCACTTTCTGTTCAACACCCTGAATGTGATCCAGCAGACCGCCGGTACCGAGACGGCCTACCGTACGCAGGCGCTCATCATGGCGCTTTCGCACCTGCTGCGCTACAGCCTGATGAGCAACGATGAACAGGTGCCGCTCTCCCGTGAGGTGCGCATCGTGGATGAATATTACTCCATCTACCATGTCCGCTTTGGTGAGCGGGTGCGTATGGAGTGGCGCATTTCCGATTCGCTGGATCTTACCGAGACCATGGTGCCGTCCTTTATTTTACAGCCCATCGTGGAAAATGCCTTCAAGCACGGCATCTGCCCCAAAGAGGAGGGCGGTGTGGTGCGCATCCGCGTGAACCCTCTGCGGGAGAAGGGACTGCTGTGCATCCGCGTGGTGGATAACGGCGTGGGCATCCAGCTGGATCAATTACGACAGCTGCGCGGGGCGCTCAGCCAGCCCGGTGAGCGCTGGGAGCATATCGGCATTTATAATGTTGCGGCCCGCCTGCGTCTGCTGGATCGGAACAGCCGCTTTGTGATACGGTCCCATCCGGGACGCGGTACGGCGGTGGTGCTGTATCTGCCATTGGTGGAGAATGAGGAGGAGTTTGAGGAATGATTCGTCTGTTGATCGCGGATGATGAAGCACTGGAACGGGAAACGCTGGCGGACATCGTGGCCCGCCGCTTTGAGCACGAAGTGACCATCGAGACTGCCGAGAATGGCCGCAAGGCAGCGGATACGGCGGTGCTGTGGGGCGCAGACCTGATCCTGATGGACATTGAGATGCCCGGTATGAACGGTCTGGATGCAGCCCGCGCCGTGCTGGAACAGCGCCCGGAGTGCAAGGTGATCTTTGTTACGGCCTACAGTCTGTTCCAGTACGCCCACGAGGCCATGCATCTGGGTGCCTGCGATTATCTGCTCAAGCCGGTGAACCCGGACGAAGTGGAAGCTTCCATCCGCAAGGCTATCCGTCAGATCGAGGCGGGCCGCCGCCTTGCAGAGCTGGCTCCGGTGGAACCGGAGCCGGAAGCTGATCCGGAGAGCGATGCCGCCGAAGCAGGGGAGAACGACCGCAATGCACTGGTCATGGCCCATGTGCGCAAGTATATGGAGGATAACTATATGTTCGACCTCTCGCTGGACAGTGTGAGCGAGATCCTGCATATCAGCCCGGCGTATCTCTCGGCACAGTTCAAGAAGTACCAGAAGATGAACTTTCTGGACTGCCTGACCGAGCTGCGTATCAACGCTGCCAAGGAGCTGCTCACCGACCCGTTCCGTTCGGCAGCAGAGGTGGCTTCCATGGTGGGCTACGAGGATTCCAGCTATTTTGCTCGCACCTTTAAAAAACGCACCGGCATGACGCCTACCCAGTACCGCAGGGAAGCGGCCAAGGCTGCACGGGAGGCCCGCCTGTGACCCGCCGTCAAGATGCTCACCGCCCTGTTCGGCGCGGCGGTGCTGGCACTGCCAATGGCCGGCTGCGGCCACCAGCCGGTGCAGGAGCAACAGGGGGCGGAACTGATCCTGCGCTATGCGGAGAACCAGCCGGAGGATTATCCTACTACGCAGGCAGCGCTGGCCTTTGCAGACCTTGTAGCCCAGCGCACCGATGGCCGCGTGAAAGTGCTGGTGTACAGCGGGGGAGAACTGGGCGCGGAGCAGAGCGTGATCCAGCAGATGCAGTTTGGCGGCATTGACTTCTCCCGCGTGTCCCTCAGCCAGCTGGCAGAGTACGAGCCGGCGCTGAGCGTTTTGCAGCTGCCGTACCTTTACACCGACGCTGACCAGATGTGGCGCGTGCTGGATGGGACCATCGGCGACGAGTTCCTCTCCACGCTGGAGTCGCTGGAGCTGACCGGCCTTTCCTGGTTTGATGCCGGTGTGCGCAGCATCTACACCCGGCAGAAGGTGACAGGCCTTGCGGATCTGCAGGGCCTGACCATCCGCGTGCAGGAATCGGACATGATGAGCGAAATGATCACCGACCTCGGCGCAAAGCCGGTAAAGGTAGTGTACAGCAAGGTGTATGCCGCCCTGCACAACGGTGAGATCGATGGCGCAGAGAACAACTGGCCCAGCTACGAAGCCATGGGTCACTACGAGGTGGCACCTTACTTTTTAAAGGATGAGCATACCCGCGTGCCGGAGGTGCAGCTTGCAAGCCCTGCTGTGATGGAAAAGCTGGCCGCACTGGACGAGCGCTACCCGGAGATCATCCGCCTGTGTGCCCGGGAGAGCGCCAAGGTGGAGCGCAGGCTCTGGGCGCAGCAGGAGGCGGAATCAGAAAGTGATCTGCGTGCAGCAGGCATTGAGGTGACAGAGCTGGACGAAGAAGAAAAGGCAAGGTTCCGTGCTGCTGTGCAGCCGATGTATGATCGGTTCGCCCAGCAGGGCGAATTGATCGCCCGCATCCGGCAGGCATAAGCCCTACAGCAAAGCCCGGAAAAGATGGGCAAAGAAATCAGGAAAACAGAATAAAGAACCGGCAAAGCGCTGTGTGCTCTGAACCCCAAAGGGAAGGGCATCCAGCGCTTTGCTTCTATCTGGAATACAGAAATGTATCCATCTGTTAGGCGAAGGTGCACAAACAAAAAGTAAAGCACTTGGCATTTTTCACAAAAGAAATTCTGACATTCTTTCAAAAAGCAGGACATTTTTTGAAAGCCCTTGTTTCGTTTAAAAAAATTTGCTAAAGTGTGTACAGTAAATGAACGGTATGCGGGTCCTGTGCAGACCGGGCCGTTCGGGAGATTTAAGGAGGACGATTTATTATGAAAAAGATCACTCGTCGCAGCTTTCTGGCAGCAGCCGGTGTTTCCGCCGCTGCTCTGGCTCTGACCGCATGTGGTGGCTCCAGCAATTCTGCTGCTTCCACCTCTACCGCAGCTTCTTCCACCGCAGCTTCTGCTGCTGGTGATGCTACTGCTGCTGCAAACGATCCCAAGGTGACTCTGGTCTACGCCGAGGTCAACCCGCTGGATACCATCGTTGGCCAGACCGCTACCCACTTCAAGGAGAAGGTCGAGGAGCTGACCGGCGGCTCCGTCGTCATCGACGTGCAGGCTTCCGGCGTTCTGGGTTCTGAGAACGACGTTCTGGATGCAATTCTGGGCGGTTCTACCTCCATCGATATGAGCCGTATCTCCGCTTTCGCACTGACCAGCTACGGCTGCAACAAGTCCAAGCTGCTGTCCATCCCCTTCACCTTCGAGAACCGCGCACACTTCTGGAACTTCGCCAACAGCGATCTGGCACCTGAGTTCCTGAACGAGCCTCAGGAGCTGGGCCTGCCCGTTCGTGGTGTCTTCTACGGCGAAGAGGGCTTCCGTCACTTCTTCACGGTCAACCCTGTTTCCGGCATTGATGATTTCAAGGGCCTGAAGCTGCGCGTGTCCAACGACCCCGTCATGAACGGCCTGGTCGAGGGTCTGGGCGCTAACCCCACCGTCGTTTCCTTCGGTGAGCTGTACAGCGCACTGCAGACCGGCGTTGTGGATGGTGCTGAGCAGCCCATCGCAAACTACAAGTCCAATGCATTCCCCGAGGTTGCCAACAACCTGATCCTGGACGGCCACACTCTGGGCGCTGTTCAGGCTGTTATCACTGATAACGCATGGGGCAAGCTGACCGAGAACCAGCAGGCTGCCATCATGGAGGCCGGTGCTGATACGCAGGCCTTCAATGCAGACCTGTCCGAGACCGCTGAGAACAAGGTTCTGGATGAGCTGAAGAGCTCCGGCTGCAATGTCGTGGATGTTCCCGATAAGGCACCTTGGCAGGAAGCTTGCCAGAAGGTCATCAGCGAGAACACCTCCGATCAGGCTGAGCTGTATCAGCAGCTGCTGGACATGAAGGCATAATTGAAAAAGCCTTTCCTGTTCTGAGATAGTATATAGCCCGGCGGGGGACTACGGGATACGCCCGCAGACCTGCCGGGCTTTTTATATGGAGGAATTCATATGCCGAAAATCTTTACCACTTTGGATAAGATCAAGCCGGTGTACGACATCACCTACAAAGTGGTCCTGTTTATCTGCAAGCTGCTGCTGATCGCAGATATCCTCATCACTACCATGTCGGTCATCGGTCGTTACGTCTCGTTCATCCCGGACCCGGCATGGTCGGAAGAGGTTGTGCTGACCTGTATGAGCTACATGGCCGTGCTGAGTGCTGCTCTGGCCATCCGCCGCGGTGCCCATATCCGCATGACTGCGTTTGACGTGTATCTGCCCAAAATCGCCGTCAAGGTGCTGGATATTCTGGCCGATCTTGCCGTGTGCATTCTGGGTGTCATCATGATGGTGGTCGGCTGGAACTATGCCACCACTCTGGGCGGCCGCGGCTTCTACGTGTCCATGCCCTGGCTGAGCCGCTTCTGGATGTACTTCCCGGTGCCGCTGGCCGGTGTTGCCATGATCATCTTCGAGATCGAGGCACTGTACAACCACATCAAGAGCATTTTTGTAAAGGAGGAAGTGTAATATGACAGTTCAGACACTGGCAATCATTGTCCTTCTTGTCAGCTTCTTTGTAATGATCTTCCTGCGTTTCCCCATTGCATACGCCGTTGGTCTTTCCAGCGTGCTGTGCATGATGGTGCAGGGTCAGGCACTGACCGATGTCTGCCGTCTGATGGTCAAGGGCATCTCTTCCTTCAGCCTGATGGCCGTGCCGTTCTTCATCACCATGGGCGTACTCATGGGCTCCGGCGGCATTTCTGAAAAGCTGATCGCTCTGGCTGATGCCTGCGTGGGCTGGATGCGCGGCGGCATGGCAATGGTCAACATCGTTGCTTCCTACTTCTTCGGCGGTATTTCCGGTTCTGCATCTGCAGATACCGCTTCCATCGGCTCCATCATGATCCCCATGATGGTCGATCAGGGCTACGATGCCGACTTCTCCACTGCTGTTACCATCACCTCCTCCTGCGAGGGTCTGCTGGTTCCTCCGAGCCACAACATGGTCATTTATGCCACCACTGCCGGCGGCATCTCGGTCGGCAGCCTGTTCCTGGCAGGTTATCTGCCCGGTGCTCTGCTGGCCATCGTCCTGATGATCGGTTCCTACATCATCTCGGTCAAGGAGAATTACCCCAAGGGCTCTCCGTTCAGCATCAAGGGCTTCGTTAAGCAGCTGGGCACCTCTATCTGGGCACTGGCCGCTGTTATTATCGTTGTGTTCGGCGTTGTTGGCGGTGTGTTCACCGCTACCGAGTCTGCAGCTATTGCAGTTATCTACTCTCTGTTCGTGTCGGTGTTCGTCTACAAGGGTCTGGACTGGAAGGGTGTCTGGCATGCACTGGATGAGTGCGTGAACACTCTGTCCATCGTGCTGATCCTGATCGCCACCTCTGCAGTCTTCGGCAACTGCCTGACCATGCTGCATGTGCCGGATCTGGCTGCAAATGCCATCACCAGCGTCACCGATAACCCCTACATCATCGCTCTGCTGATCGACCTGATCATCTTGGTTCTGGGCTGCATCATGGATATGGCTCCCATCATCCTGATCGCTACTCCCATCCTGCTGCCCATCGCAACCTCCATCGGCATCGATCCCATCCAGTTCGGTATCATCGTGGTTCTGAACTGCGGCATCGGCCTGCTGACTCCTCCTGTCGGCGCTGTGCTGTTCATCGGCTCTGCCGTTGCAAAGCGCCCGATGGAAAAGGTCGTCAAGGCGACCCTGCCGTTCTACCTGTGCATGTTCGTTGCACTGCTGCTGCTGACCTTCATCCCCGACATCAGCCTGGCAATCCCCAAGCTGCTGGGCGGCTACGTCAGCCCCATCACCAACCCGCTGGGTCCTGTGTTCATCCACTGATGGCCTGACGGCATAAGGTAAAACCGAAAAAGTCCTCTGCATGAAAGTGCAGGGGACTTTTTTTGTATGCTAAAAACTTTATTTTCCCTCTTGCATTCTTTCAAAATAGTGCTATAATAGTAAGGCAATCGTTTCCAAGGCCGCTCGACGGGGTAGCCGATATTGAAGGTTGTGATGGGCACATACATTTATAATATGGCCCCAATAAGTCAGAACCAGAAATGAGGTGAAAAGAATGAAACAGGGTATCCATCCGAACTACGTTGACTGCACCATCACCTGCGCATGCGGCAACGTCATTAAGACTCGTTCCACCAAGCCTGAGATCCACGTCGAAGTTTGCTCCAAGTGCCATCCTTTCTACACTGGCAAGCAGAAGCTGGTTGACTCCGGCGGACGTGTTGAGCGCTTCAACAAGCGTTTCGGCCGTAAGTAATTATGGTTTTCTGAGCACCGTTTCCTTTGGGAGACGGTGCTTTTTTGCTGCCTTTTTGGCATATGAAAGGGCGGCCTTAATCATTCTTAAGAATTCTTTTTGCATCCCGCCACAGGATTGTCTTAATTTTTACACATTTTCGGTCTAAAATATACCAGCATTGAACTAGATGAAAAAGGAGCGTTTGCTGTGATCGAAGTATCGCATCTGAGCAAAAAGTATGGCACGCACCCTGCCATTGAAGATTTGTCCTTTACGGTGGGCGACGGCCAGATCTTCGGCCTGCTCGGCCCAAACGGCGCGGGCAAGTCCACGATCATGAATATCCTCACCGGCTACCTTGCCCCCACCTCCGGTGAAGTGAAGGTGGCGGGCTTCAGCCTGCCGGAGCAGGCCCAGCAGGCCAAGGCCTGTGTGGGCTATCTGCCCGAGCAGCCGCCGCTCTACCCGGAAATGACGGTGCAGGAATATCTGGATTTTGCTGCAGAGCTGAAAGGCATCAAAAAGAAGGCCGACCGCAAAGAACAGGTGCGCAAAGCTGCCCGCCGCACCGGGCTGGAAGAGGTGCTGCCCCGGCTCATCCGCAGTCTGTCCAAGGGCTACCGCCAGCGCGTGGGCATTGCGCAGGCACTGCTGGGCGCGCCGCAGCTCATCATTCTGGACGAGCCTACCGTGGGCCTTGACCCTGCACAGGTCATCGAGATCCGCAGACTGATCCGGGAGCTGGGGAAAAGCCACACGGTCATCCTGTCCAGCCACATCCTCAGCGAGGTGCAGGCGGTGTGCAGTCAGGTACTGATCCTTTCCAAGGGGCATCTGGTGGCGGTGGGTGCGCCGGAACAGCTGGCCGAAAAGCTGAACCCCGGCAGTCGTCTGCGCGCTACCGCTCTGGGCGGGGGGAAGACCGTGCTGAAAGCAGTCGGCTCCATTCCGGGCATCCGCAAGGTGGAGATCGAATCCGAGGCCGACGGACAGGTGACCTTTACCGCAGAAAGTGCCGATGCTTCTGACCGCCGCGCCGAGGTGTCCCGCGCCCTTTCGCAGGCCGGATGCACGGTGCTGGCGCTGGCAGCGGAAAACAGGACGCTGGAGGAAGTGTTCCTTGCACTGACCGAAAACGAGTCTGAAACACCATCGGATGAAGGGGAGGAGAAAACGGAATGACCGCCATTTTAAAACGCGAAGTCCGCAGCAGCTTTCATGGCATGATCGGCTACGTGCTCACCGCCTTTATGCTGGCGGCAACGGCCATCTATTTTGTTGCCCTGAATCTGGGCTACGGCCTGACGGATTTTGGCTATTACACGCTTTACCGCACCACGTTTGTGCTGCTTTTGTATATCCCGGTGCTCACCATGCGCTCCTTTGCAGAGGAACGCCGTACCCGCACCGATCAGCTGCTGCTTACCAGCCCGGTGTCTGTGTGGGAGATCGTGCTGGGCAAATTCTTTGCCCTGTGCGTCATCTTTGCACTGCCGTGCCTTGCCGATGCGGTCATGATCCTTGTACTGGCCGCACTGGGTGCCACCGGCACGGCCACGCTGGCAAACTTGGCCGCTCTGCTGTGCTATTATCTCATGGGCTGCGCCGCCATTGCCATTGGCGTGTTCCTTTCCAGCCTGACCGAGAATCAGATCATTGCTGCGGTGGCAGGTGTTGCCGCACTGCTGCTGGCCTACATGATGCCCAACCTGCGCAGCATGTTCACCGCAGGCAGCGCAGTGGCGCTGGCCCTGTTTACCGCCATTGCGGCAGTGCTCAGTGTGGTGGCAGGCCTGCGTACCCGCAGCTTTACGCTGGGCTGCCTGACCTTTGCGGGCTGCTGTGTGGTGCTGACGGCACTGTTCCTGCTGCAGAGCAGCTGGCTGACCGAAGCGTTCAGCGCGGTGCTCAGCGGGCTGTGCCTGTTCACGCCGTTTGAAGAGTTTGTCAACAACAGCTTTTCCATCCCGACGCTGGTGTACTACCTGACCGTGACCATGCTGTTTTTGTTCTTCACGGCGCAGGGGCTGGAAAAGCGCCGCTGGAACTGAGGGGAGGGGAACAACATGAAAAATTTCAAAGTTTCTTCCTCCGCAAACGGCAAGGTGTTCCGCAATGGGCTGTACTCCACGGCCATTCTGGCAGCAGCCATCGTGTTGGCCGTGCTGATCAATCTGCTGGTGGGAGCCATCCCGAAAAAATACACCGAGTTCGACCTCTCTGCCGCCAAAATGTACACGCTGGGCGACAGCTCCAGGCAGCTGATGCAGAGCCTGGATCAGGACGTGACCGTTTATTATCTCTGTGAGACCGGCAGTGAGGATGCCATTATCACCAAGCTGCTGGATCACTACGCCGACGAGAGCGGTCACTTCCACTGGGAGCAGAAGGACCCGGCGCTTTACCCGACCTTTGCAGCGCAGTACGGCGCAGAGAATGCATCCACCGGCAGTCTGATCGTGGTCAGCGGTGAGAACAGCGAAGTGCTGAACGCCGCCGAACTTTACGAGTACGATTACTCCGATTACTACACCACCGGCGCTGCCAACGTGACCTTTGGCGGCGAAAAGCAGATCAGCTCTGCCATCTACAAGCTGACTGCCGCAGCAGAAAGTCATGCCTACTACACCACCAACCACGGCGAGCAGGCGCTTACCTCCTCGCTGACCGAGGCGCTCAAGGCGCAGAATATCGATGCCCAGCCGCTGGATCTGCTCACCGGCACCATCCCGGAGGACTGTGATCTGCTCATCATCAGCGACCCCGCTTCGGATTTTGCAGCGGACGGCCTTGTGGATGAGATCGCGCAGCTGCAGGCCTATCTGGAAAACGGCGGCAAGGTGCTGCTGACCACCAGCGGTTATACCGAAACGCCCAATCTGGATGCAGTGATGGCACAGTTCGGCCTTGCGCGTGAGCCGGGCCTTGTGGTGGAGGGCGATGCGGGCCACGCGCTGTACGGCTACCCGTACTCGCTGTTCCCGGACTATGCGGCCGCCGACGAAAGCACCGCGCTGGACGGCGTGAATCAGAGCACCCATGTGATGCTCTCGGTGGCACAGGGCATCACCATTACCGAGACAGACGATGTGACGGCGGAACCGCTGCTGTATACCACCGAGGATGCCTACAGCAAGCAGGACTTTGATGCCAGCTCTTCTTCCGCAAAGGAAGCCGGCGATACCGACGGCCCGTTCTCGCTGGCCGTATGGGCGCGCAATGATTCCACCGGTGCCGAGGTGATCTGGATCGGCTGCCCCAACATGGACAACGAGCAGGTGTACCAGTCCATCCCGGGCAACCTGACCTTCCTGCAGGGCTGTGCCGCTTCGCTGGTAGGGCAGAGCCTGCTCATCGACACCAAAGCACTGGAAGCCGCACCCATCACGGTCCCGGCTTCCGCATCCATGACGCTGGGCATGGTGTTCGTATTCGTGCTGCCCGCAGCAGTGCTCATTGCAGGTGCTGTGGAGGTGCTGCTGCGCCGCCGCAGGTAAGGGGGCACTGCCATGAAAACAAAACAGCGCACCCTTGCGGTGCTTCTGGTGCTGGTACTTGTGCTGGGCGGGCTGCTGTGGTTTGTCAGCCGCAGCAATGCCGCAGAAGAGGCTGCTTCCAGCGCCGCCGCAGAGGGCAGCATCCTGCTTTCTTCTTTTGCGGCAGGCGATGTGACCAGCATCCGGTATGCCTATGGCGGCGAAACGCTTACCCTAAATTACGATTCCGGCAGCTGGACGCTGGCGGATGACCCGGACTATCATCTGGATGCATCTGCCTGCAATACCATGGTCACGGCGCTGGCATCCCTGAACGCCAAACGTCAGCTCACGGCGCAGCCCGGCGAGGACTACGGCCTTGCCGACCCGGCTGTTACGGTCACGGTGACGGCGGCAGGCGAGACGAACACCTTTGCCTTTGGCACCGAGAACCCGGTCACAGGAGATCTGTATGTGCAGAAGGCAGGGGACGATGCCGTGTACACCGTTTCTGGCAACAAGGCGGCCTGCTTTGAGCTGACCAAAGCGGACCTTTTTGGCGCGTTCAACCCGGCGGGACTGACAGCCTCCGCGCTGGAAAGTGTTTCCATTACGACGGGCAGCGGCACCCTTGCACTGAATGCAGTCTCTGAGCCTGCGGAAGCGGAGAGCGATTCCTCGGAAAGTGCGGCCGATTCCACCACCTATCAGACCGTGTGGCGGCTGGCCGATGAACCCTCTGCCGATCTGGACGACAGCAAGGTGCAGAGCATCCTCTCTGCTCTGGCAGGCTATGTGACCGCACAAATCACGGATGCCGACCCTTCGGCCTATGGCTTTGCTGCACCGCTTGCAACGGTGCGGGCCGCCTCTGCCGATGGGACCGTGACCCTCCACTACGCCGAAAATGCAGACGGCTGCTGGATGATGGTGGCGGGGGACAGTTCTGTCTATGCGGTTGACCTTGACACTGTGCAGGCCCTTCTGATAACGGCCGCTGCCTTAAAAGCGGAATAAAAACCTTTGTGCGCCGTATGCGGAAAGCCCGCTGCGGCGCATGTTTTTTTGTTGCGGCGTGTAAAGCTTCGGCAAACATTGGCAGAGTGATTGACATTTCAGCAAAGATTGATTAAGATAGACGAGACAGGGCAGAATAACTGCGCAATATAAGAGCCTGCTTTTGCAGGTTCTCCGGTCGTCATGGATGTTGTGCGGGGCTGGGTCGCCCTGGTACGAGGGATGGGGCATGGCCCTGTCTTTTTTCGTATCTGAGTTACAAGGAGGATAAAGTAAAAAATGGACAACTCGGTGATCGTTTCACTGCGGGATATCGTAGTGGAATTTGACGGTCAGCGCATTCTGGATGGGCTGAACCTCGACATCCATGACAAAGAGTTCGTGACGCTGCTGGGCCCTTCCGGCTGCGGCAAAACCACCACCCTGCGTCTGATCGCAGGTTTTCTGGAACCCAATTCCGGCAAAGTGCTGCTGAAAGGTGAGAACATTACCGGCGTGCCGCCCTATAAGCGCCCGGTGAACACCGTTTTTCAGAAATACGCACTGTTCCCGCACCTGAACGTGTTCGAGAACGTGGCCTTCGGTCTGCGGCTCAAAAAGATGGACGAAGAGACCATCCGCCGCAAGGTGCGCAACATGCTGGAAGTTGTTGGCCTGAAAGGCTTCGAGCGCCGCAGCATCAGCCAGATGTCCGGCGGCCAGCAGCAGCGCGTGGCCATCGCCCGCAGTCTGGTGAACGAGCCGGAGATCCTTCTGCTGGACGAACCCCTTGGCGCACTGGACCTCAAGCTGCGCAAGGAGATGCAGCTGGAGCTGAAGCGCCTGCAGCGCGAAATGAACATTACCTTTATTTATGTTACCCACGATCAGGAGGAAGCCCTTACCATGTCCGATACCGTCGTGGTCATGAACGGCGGCAAGGTGCAGCAGATCGGCACGCCGGAGGATATTTACAATGAGCCGAAGAATGCCTTTGTTGCAGACTTCATTGGCGATTCCAACATCGTGGACGGCGTGATGCACCGGGATTTTCTGGTGTCCTTCTCCGGTGTGGACTTCCCCTGTGTGGACCGCGGCTTTGCCCGCGAGCAGAGCGTGCAGGTAGTGGTGCGCCCCGAGGATATCGAGGTGGTCTCTCCTGTGGAAGGCCAGCTTGTCGGCGTTGTGAACGATGTCATCTTCAAGGGTGTCCACTTTGAGATGCATGTGGAGTGCGAGGGCCGCGAATGGCTGATCCATTCCACCCGCGCCTGCACCCCCGGTGAGACCATTGGTATGCGCATCGGCCCCAACGAGATCCACATTATGGCGCGTTCAGAGGGGTGAGCCGCAATGATGAAGATTTACGATAAAAAGCTGGCCTATCCGTACTTTGTATGGATGACGCTGTTCACAGTGGTGCCTTTGATCATCGTGGTGTACTATGCATTTACGGATGCAAACGGAGCTTTCACGCTGGATAACCTCACCTCCATCAGCGGCTACGGCTCGGTGTTTGCCCGCAGCCTGCTGCTGGCCCTCATTGCCACGGTCATTTGTCTGGTCATTGCGTTCCCGGTGGGCTATTTCCTTTCCCGCCTGCGGGTGAACAAGCAGCACATCATGCTCATGCTGGTCATGCTGCCCATGTGGATGAACTTCCTGCTGCGCACCTACGCATGGATGGGCCTGCTCAGCATCAACGGCCCGGTGAACGCTGTTCTGGGCGTGTTCGGCCTTGGCCCCTTCAATATACTCAACACCTCCGGTGCGGTGGTGCTGGGCATGGTGTATAACTATGTGCCCTATATGATCCTGCCGCTGTACACCAGCATGACCAAGATCGACCAGAGCCTAGTGGAAGCTGCGCAGGATCTGGGTGCTTCCACCACCAAGACCCTTCTCCGGGTGCTCATCCCCATGAGCGTGCCCGGCATCAGCACCGGCATCACCATGGT
>OIUA01000012.1_pt1 | contig 95315 bp, 101 predicted proteins | sample 1586881 | NCBI WGS metagenome assembly OIUA01 (sample SAMN02674964, study PRJEB24791) | human gut metagenome, SKBSTL008 | isolation source: stool | host: Homo sapiens | place: USA | reverse complement strand
GGAGCAATGCTTTTTTTAACTGATGTAGATCATGTGAGCTTTGAAAAAGCAAACGAGACACGGCAAAATAACCTCCAATCGGCTACCGTGTCCCTGCAAGTCGTCATAGGATTGTGTAAACGCAAAGAAACGGCGGCTCTGAAATCAAAGCCGCCGTTTCAAATGGGCGTGTCAAATTGTCTGCTCTACGACGGCTTTTTTTCTTTTGCCGTCGTCCGGCAGAATGGCTTATTATTTCTGAACGGAGTCCGCTTCTTCTTGTGTGAGTTGACCATTTTTAACTGCATCAGAAATGGCTTTATCTAATTCCTCAACTGTGGAATAATCCCCAATGTGTACTGTTTTTCCGTTATCTTTTGTTACATCAACACTATAAGAGGAAACTACATCTTCAGTAGGTGGAATCATGGAGTAGGTATCGCCGTCACCGTCGTCTTTGGAATACAATACTCCCTTTTTGATGCTTTCCAGAGTTTCCTTATAGCTGTCCATCATAGCATCTACGCTTTCCTGCGTAAATTCGTGGAATACGCCTTGCCCATCATACCAACCATCTCCGGTTCCAATCAAAGATTCCATTTCTTTTTTCTGTTCGTTCATCCACGCTTCGTATTCATCGGCTGTCCACCACTGCACATCCGGTGCCGCATTGTTCTTCTCATAATCTGCCTCGGCAACCCAATTTTTACCGTCAACGCTGATTTGTCCACCGTCTGTATCCTGATAGAGAATATCTGCGCCGGATGTATTTCCCGTTTCGGATGTTGAAACCTTTGGTGTGTCCGAAGCCAATGCACTTGCATAAGTAACTCCTGCAATGCTTAAAAAGATTGCACCGCACAAGCCTATTGCCAAAATTTTTTTGTTCTTCATAGATAAGACCTCGCTTTCTAAAAATTATAGCTGCCCTCTTGAGGACAGCTATAATATAACAAAGCAACTTGGATATAGTTTGCATGGATTATGGATTTTAGATGGAGTTGTCTACCGGCTGCTTACAAGGCAATTCAAACCAAAACAGTACACCATTGTTTATATTTGAAATGCCGTAATTTGCTCGGTGCATTTCCATGACTTTGCGAACAATATAAAGCCCTAATCCGGTTCCGCCTGTATTGCGGTTACGAGATGTATCTGCCCGATAGAAGGCTTCAAACAAATGTGGAATAGCATCGTCAGGCACACGGACACCTGTGTTTTCAATTTCACCGCGAATCGTACCATGCGTTTCGGACAAAGATATACGAATCAATTCACCACTTGGAGAATAGCGAATTGCGTTTACCAATATATTTTGAATTGCCCGTTCCATCTGTGCTTGTTCCACTTCACAATAAAGGCGGGTAGGAATATTTGCTTCAAGGTGCTGTTTCTTTTCTTCCAATAAATCTGCTACTGTGGCAATCTGTACCCGAAGTATTTCCGCAAAATCAACGGTTTTATATTCAGTTTTTTGAGTTCCCTCCGCTTTGGAAAGATACAGCAGTTCTTTTACCAACTTCTCCATCCTATCAACAACGGCAAGCGAACGCTCCATGTACTCTATGTGATTTTCATAGCCGCTGACTCCGTTCAGCATCCCCGCCAAATGTCCTTTCAAAATGGTTAGTGGTGTTTTCAGTTCATGGGATGCTGCCGAGAAAAAGTCTACCCGCTGTCTTTCTAACTCCTGTTCCTTTTCAATATCTGTTTTGAGCTGTTGGTTGGCAGCTTGAAGGTCGTTCAATGCAGTAGATAGCGAAGCAGATAATGAATTTAGATTTTGCGCCAAGCAACCTAATTCATCTTCTCGTCCTGTACTACATTGACCGGAAAAATCCAGTTCTGCCATTCGCTTTGAAATCTTGCTCAGTCGCACAATAGGTCGAGTGATGTACCGTGTATAGAGCCATGCACAAAGGAGAGAAAGCAGAAAGACCATTAGGATGACATACGGAAGTATAGACAACAATACCTTTGTTGCCTGCTGTACAACGAACAAATCCGTTTGAACTGCCAATGTATAAGCAGTACCGTTTTTCAATGTGAACGGGTAAAAATTTGTCGTAGTTGCCCCAGACGGTTGCATATCTATGAACGATTCATCTTCATCGAATGTAACTGTGTAATCTGCCGAAGTATTAGAAGTTTCCATTGATGCCTCGTCTGGATATATTATACGGCCGTTACTATCCTCAATCCAAAAAGCGGCATTTGTTTCCTTTGAAAAATTAGATATATCATTTTCGCAATCAGATATATTGTCAAAGGCTGTCATTTGCTCAACAAGGTGCATAGCGGCTTTCTCCGTAGTCGCATTTATCAAATTGGAATATGTCGTAGGTAACAGCTTTGAAATGAAAAAATATGTTCCGCTGCAAGCTGCACCCAGTAGAAGAAAGCGAACTCCTTTAGCGGGCAGATACTCTGCCTGAACGGGAATTATGATCCTGTTCGCAGCCGCCAGCGCATTGACCGTAAGCATCCCCAACGAAGGCTGACAGTCAATCAGGATATGGGAATATTGTCCCTTCAGTGTGTCCAGATATTGCCGTAAAATCGTTTCACGGCTCATGGCGTTTACCAAAGAAACCTCCATACCGGAAAGCTGAATATCCGCAGGCATCAGGTCAACGCCTTCTGCATGATGCAGAATACCTTCTCCGGGGCGTATAGGCTGATCCATCAGAATTTTGCCCATTGCATCCGACAGTGTAAATGGCAGCTTGTCTGGTTGCGGATTTCCCAAGCTGATTGTCAGGCTTCCTTGTGGGTCCCCGTCGATCAGAAGCACTTTCTTTCCGGCCTGTGCCAGACCTATTCCCAAGTTCGCACAGGTTGTTGTTTTGCCAACGCCGCCTTTCTGGTTGGCGATGGCGATGATTTGTGTGTTCATGACTTCACCTCATTTCTGATTGTTGCTGTTGTTTCTGGACGAGATAGCAATCTCGTTATCGCGGTATTCGCCGAATAGATATGCAAGCATATCTGCCCGGCTCATTACTCGCGTAAATAGAAAAAGCCGCCACTTCAAAATCATAAAGTGACGGCCCTTTCTAATGCCGGAATCTCTGAAACAAAAAAAGCACCCAGTTATTTGTTACTGAGTGCCTGCATTAGAATCGTATTTAATTATTCAGATTTGGTCAGATTACGCCAAACCCTCCAGCGAAAAATCCGGTGTCTGAGAGTGCCAAATCACCCTCAAAAATACCCCCGAAATTACTCTCTGGTTGTCCTATTTTTTAACCACTAAGGCCGTTTTTTGACCCCATTTTTGCCGGTTGTCCTATATTTAACCACTAAAAATTGGGTGAAAACGGCTCTCGTTTGGTCAAATCAAGTCAAACTATATCAGCCCGTTTAGGTATAAGAAAAGCCCGGAAAACCTTGATTTTCCGGGCTTTTTGAACCATTTTGATATAGTCTGAGCAGTCGATTATCGCTTGCATAATTCCGGACGCCCATTTTTCGGGCGTTTCCAGCTCATTTGTTAGTTACCTGTGCTTTACGCAAATTTTCTCGGCTTGTCCCCTGCTATCTTATTATATCACAACTGCTCGAATTGTACATGTTCAGATTCTCCGGATAAATACAAATCTCCGATTGTTCTAACCATCTTCTTTCCGTCCACAACATGAATCTCTTTCACATAATATGACTGTCCTCTGATAGCACGACCGCAGATGTTCTCATTGCCCCACGCTGCGGAACGTCTGATATTGAGTGAGCCGTCACAAATGACCGTCACTTTCATTTTCCCCTGCGGGATGATGACTTTGTCCTCCGGCTCGTCCTCTGCCTCCTGTGGCTCTGTATTTGCCCCATTCTCGCCCGTTTCCGGTTCATCCGGAGGATTTGTCGTCTCTGCATCGTTCGAGGCTTTTCCCCCGCTCTCTGTGTCCTCCTGCTGCCCTGCTGCATCCTCGTCACTCTCGAATGTCGTCATTTTCTCGATGGTTTCTGCATCAACTGTTCCGACCTTGTTTCCGTCCTCGTCGTATGCGTTTACACTGCCGTCCGGATTTGTCTGCAATGCTCCCTCCGGAACATTGTCCGTGAGCGAACCGATGACATTTCCGTTTTCATCCCACACGACGAGATTCTCGTCCTTTGCTGCTGCTCTCATTGCTCCCTCAATGGTCTTGTACTCTTTGCAGTCCTCTTTTTTGAACTCTGTTCCTCTGCCTAAATAGTATAACATGATTATCCCTCCTATTTGTTCAGATACCTGCTTGACGCATATCCGACGATGTTCTTGTAAACCACATACAACCATTTCACGCCGTTGCAGTCGTTATAATATCCATAGCAATGAACTTTTTCACCATTGTTCATCACCGCAAGGATTGTTTTCCCCGTTCCTGCTCCTGCACGGAGGTTCAACGCCGACGCTGTCACCTTGTATTCTCCTGCAAGTTTTTTGTCGAATCCGTATGCAACGTCGGTCTTTGTGTCGTTCTTGACTGGTGTTGTGTTGGATGCACCCGCTCCGGATGACTTCGCTCCGTCTGTGAGGTTTGTTGCAACGTGAGCATTATCGTTGAGGAGAATGTCGCCCTCAAGTAAATACGCATCCGATGTCAGATATTTGCTGTCTGTCAGTACCTCGAATCCTGCTGCCTTGAGACCTGCTCTCATGTTTCCGGTATAGAGATAAATGCTCACATTCTTCATTTTCTCATTTCCCAATCTGTAACCTGCTGCCTTTACGATTGCAGCGACACCGGATGAACAATCAGCCTCACACGCAATCGTGATCTGTGCAGGATCATAATTTGATGCCTTGAGATGTTCCCAAAATGTATATCGTTCAGACTGGTCATATCCGATTTTGTTGTTGACCGCTGCTGCCTTTGCCATGCTTGCGATCATTTTTCTAACCTTTGCATCCGGATGACGGAGGACACATTTCCACGGGCGATTATACCAATTTATAACCTGCCACTCTGTCCCCGTCTGGTCTCCTGCCTTGCCTCCGCTGTATCTGTTATTTTCATCATGTCCACAATTTGAAATCATTTGTTTTCCTCCTTGTCAAACTCATCTGCTGTGAATCCGCATAATTCCGGATTCTTTTCCTGTATTTTGTCATATAGCATCAAGCCTCCGACGATCAACGGTGTCCCCCACCACATCAACGCAGCGGGTATCGAAAGAATAAATCCGCACACCCTTGTCACCGCTTTTCCGAATCTCGTCTCGTCCGTGTCGATATAGCAATCACCACACTCCCTCATTTCCTCCCGCATCTCTTTGTCTAAATCAAAAGAGATTTTCCAAAAGAAAATATTGACTGCTGCAAATACGGCAACCGCCATGATTGCATATATCAACACAATCATCTGCATGTTTCCGGTCACGAAATTACATATCTTTTTCACTGACCTCACCTGCCTCACCGTTCACAAGTTCCTGCATCGCTTTGTTGCTCTCAAGCATTTTTTTCATTCTCTCAAGTGCTTCATCGACCATCATCGAAAAAGCCTCAAACGAGATCACTCTTGCAAGCCATGCAAACCGTGCAACGAACATATCATATACATACCGCAGCTTGATTTGACCTGTACCGCCTCCCATTTCCTTTTCTGCTTTTGTGACTGCATAAAGCAGCCATTCTCTCACTTTGTTCAACTGCTTGTCTGACGGCATTTTCACGAAAACATATACTGCATATCCTCCCGCTGCCAATACCGCAATCAGACCCACAATCACGAACCAATTCTCGACGATGTATTTCATCCCTGTGCCTCCTCGTCATTCTGCTCCGGTTCATCATTGTGTTGTATTCCTCCGCTTGATTTTGTTCCCTTGACCGTTTTCACGGACTTAATGAGTGCCATTGCCCCGCCCTCAACTGAAAGAAATTTGAATACATTTTCAATCAGTGTTGATGGTTCTGACCCTACCCGCAAAAACACAAATATCATCACGACTGTAAAGATAAATGCTGCAAGAATCATTGTGAATACAACACGTTTCATAAACAGACCGGAAACCTTTTTGTCATGTTTCTCTTTTCGCTCTCTTATCCGGTACATTCTTTTCAGATGCCGGATTCTGATGCGACGCTCCTGTTCTGTCATTCTCATGTATTGCCTCTTTTCTGTGAGGTTGATTCTCGCCTGTTTCCTGCCCTCCTGTTATCGGTCGGAATGCTGTTCTCCGTCCAGTCTCTTGTGATAACTCTTGAGTGACTGCTCCACGATGACAACACGCTCTCTCAACTGTTTCATCTCCTCACGGTTCTCTTTCGATTCCCGTTTGATGTCCTTGATGTCGTCTGCGATGTTCTCAAGTTTTACAACCACCATTGTGTCATTTTCTGCTCGTCTCTCCGTTTCTTCCTGTGTGTCTTTTTTCTCGTTCCTCTGCTTTGAGCAGATTCCGAAAAAGATTGCAAATGCAACTGACACTCCGGAGATTAGCAAGGAAACCTCAATCGTCAACGGCGTTCTCCTTTCCGAACTCTGTCGCCTCGATGTCATCGGTGTCGCAATACCTCCGCATCCCATATTCGAGAACATCCATCTCCCTGTCTGTCTCTTTTATGTTCTGCCGGAGTTCTGCTTTGACCGTCTCCTCGATTTTCGACTGTTCAATGATTGTTTGCTGCTTTTTCACGATTGCGGATAGGTTCTCCGTCACATCACACAATCGTGAGATTATTTCAAGCGGACTCATTCTGCATCACCGCCGGAGTATTTCTCCCCTGTGATGTATTCATATTCCTCCGCTGAAATGCTGCCTCTCGCCACTCTCTCGGCGACCTGCTCCTTTGTGAGTGTTTTTTTGACTGTGTACATTCTTTTCAGACTTTCAACAAGTATTCTCATTAAATCAGACCCTCCTCGATCAACTGTGCGGTGTATTCGTCGATGACCGCATCTTTCTGAAACTGTGTCACGGATTCAACGATTCCGGCTGTGTTCTCCTCAACGACGGACTTCATGACTGCCATGTTCTCATATTCCTCAACTGTCATTTCCTTTTCGTCGTACTGCCATTCGGTCACGGTCATTTTCTCCCCGTCTGCTCCCTCAACCTCTTTCTCTACCTGCTCGATGTTCTTACGCAGATAAACCGTTGACGGAGACGATGTCCGGTCGATCTCCTCCGGACGTTCCGGCTGTGTTCCTGTCACCTTTTTCCAGTCTGTCATGTTTCTCATTCTCCTTTCTGCTATGCTTTGAAACTATCCTCTTGAGTTTCTTGACATTGATTTTCGGTTTGATGTACTCAACGTAATAGTTGTATGTGTCCGTGTGTTTGAACAATCCCATATACGACAACATTACCGATGCGTTATACCATGAGATTTTATCCTGCTTTGATATGTGGTTTGCCTTACGTCTCGCAGCTTCGATGTTTGATTTCCGGATAGTTGTCCGATCATGATGAAATTGAAATCCCATAAAATCAAGCATACGTCCCTTTGTGATCTGCTTTCCGTCCTCGTCAAGCACTGGTTTCCCGTCTTTCATCACCGGATATTCAAATCTAAACACCTGCCAGTCACCTTTTATCTCAAGGTCAAGGTTTTCATTCAGATACGTCTCGATTGCTCTGTGCATTTTATGCAGCTTCTTTTTGCTCTTTCCCAGTATCACCATGTCGTCCATGTATCGCATGTAATGCTCTGCATGGAGTTCCTCCTTGATGTAGTGGTCAAGTGCTTTCAAGTAAAAAATTGCCGAACCATTGTGATGTGAAATACCCCAACGGAACGCCTTTTCGCATCTCCTCAATAATTGTTTTCAGTTCCTCGAACATCGCTCCTGCGATGCCGATTTCTCTCAAGACCTCCAACGCTCCGGAGATGTCGTCAAATGCTATGCACCCGACAAGCGTTTTCGTCTGTTCTGCATCAATCTCAACGCCTGCATCCGTCAAAATCTTTGCGGCGAGTGCGATCTTGTCATGTTCAATCAGTATGCAGAGTAATCTATAAAACCGTTTATCCCGAATTACTGCTTTGAGTTTCTCTTTGAGAATTCTCCGGTTTATGGATTCAAAGAAATGGTGTACATCCATCTTGAGAACAAAGAATTTTTTCCCGCCGTATGAATCAAGCCATTTTCTCATGTACTTTTTCCCGTAATGAACGCCCCTGTCCGGTATGCTCCCGCAGGAAAACTCATACAATCCGTTCATCACAATCGGTTTGAACTGACCTATTGCACAATGATGAATGACCTGCTCATATTTATAATGCGGTTTCAAAATTCTCCGTGTTTTCTTGTTGCTGCTCTCATTGATGATGCTCGGTTCGTGATAGTCCGGAATGAACAACTCCTCACTCAACATCTTTTTCAAGAGTTCCGTGTGTTTATCGAGGTTGTTCAATATCTCCTGCACATCATTCCTATTCTTTTTCTTCTTTGATGCGTCTAAAAAGCATTGCTTTATGTAGTCGTCTTTCAACATTGGTTCATATAGGTTGTTGTAACTTCTCATATAGTATTTTCTTATCTCCTATCGGTTTTTGTGCGGATGCTTACTCAACCGACCCTATATCCGGAATGATTTTCGCCCTGTGGCGTGGGATATAGGCTGCATTTGATTAAACGCTCCGATATGAGAAGAAATTGGACGCACCGATGTTCCAGTTCGCATTGCCCGCAGAATTGTTCAAATTCAAGTAATCCGCACCGCAGTTCTCGCCATTGTTACAGTTACCGCCGACGAGGGCGACCGCAGGGAGCAGGAACACCGCCCGACACCGCACCCTATATCCCTATATTCATTTTTCTAAAGACGACCGCACCGCCTAACGGCGGGAATAGCGGAGGCGTTCCCCCTCCGTTCCTCCCCCTGCTGCTTACGCAGCGATAGGCTGTTCTAAGAAAACGGACGCACCGACGTACCAGCTCGCAACGCCCGCAGAATCGGTCAAACCCAAGCAATCCGCACCGCAGCCCTCGCCAGCGCTACAGCTACCGCCGACGAGGGCGACCGCAGTTATTCCGGCGTTCCACCAAAAATAGTCACATGTGTATGTGCTACTGCTGCCACCTGTTGAATTGGCAATGCGTCCGAATCTGTTTGACTTCGTTCCTTTCTGCCAACCGTTGCCGGATGATGCGAACGTGATTCCCACCTTTTCAAAGTCTTTTCCGGTCAGATTGTACGGAGGTGTCATTTTCGCAAGGATTTCTCCTCCGACTATCAGCAGACCGTTGATTCTATCCCAACGGTTGCCCCACCATTTTTCAATGTAGAACACTTTGACCTCATGGGTTGTGTCCTTATAACCGAAAAACTGTCCTTTATCTGTCAGTGTTCCGGTCGCAAGATGTCCGTGGTTCTGTGATGCGTCGTTCACATATCCGGTTGTCTGCCCCTGTCCGAACGCTGTCTGTGAATTGTCTGTCTTTGACATAATCTTGAGCATACAATTCAACAGGTTTCTTTTGCTCCATGAGCCGATGTTCCAACCGCTGCCGTTTGCCTTTGCTCTTGTGATTTCTGTCGATGCGTTTGTGTTGTACATGAGCGTCTGTCCCGCAAGAGAACGGATGCGTGTTCCGTCGTATGAACCGCCGAACATCGGATAATAGAGTTTATCTGCATGTGAGCCATCCTCTCTTACATACGCATCGTCGTTGTACGATTCATCGTACTGGACGTTTGAAATAATCATGTACTCATAGTTTCCGATTTCAAACTGCGAGAGCCAAATTTTTCCCTTGTCTCCGCTGCCATCGAAAACGCTCATTGCATTTCCTCCGTATGCCGTGTTTGCGACATCGGATGCCGTTGTTCCGTCCGCTTTCTTCGTGTGGTCGTTCGGGTCAAGTTTATAATCTTCTGTACCGTCATATTTGACCATTGCCGGATAGTTGTTCTTTACAAAAAAGACATCTCCCCAGTCTCCGAAATCAAATGCTCCGGTTGAATAGTTCATTGCAGCGGGTGTCATTCCCACCGCATCGAAAAGGTATGTGCAGCGTGTCGCCGGATTGCTGTCATTTTTATTGATTTTCAGTCCGTAACGCTTTACTCCCTTTACTCTTACATCCTCCCCGACTGCTGCCAGTATTGCGTTTGTATTCGCATAGGTGCGGTCGAGTGTTTCTTTATCTGCTACTTTCGTGATAATATCTCCGCTTGCCATGTGTTAAGCCTCCCTTACAACAATATTTCCGTCGGTCATTCCAATCTCACACGCTTTCCCTGTGACAGAATCAATCATGACATTCATTCCGGCAGCTATGCCGTCACACGCCTTTGCTGCCTGTTCTGCTTTGCTTGCTGCTGATTCCGCTTTCTTGACCGCTGCATCCACTTTCGCCTCTGCCTCCGTCTGTGATTCCGCATCTCTTACCTGTGACGCTAAAATATAGCCATATCCCGCCAGTCGGTAATATTCTTTACCTTTTTTCGATGTCACCTTTGTCGTTTCGACCGTGACCTCCTCGCCATAAGATACTGAACCGCACACTCTCCCGCTTTCATCGGGTTCACTTCTGATTCTCAACACGCCTTTTGAAATCGGTGTTACTTTCTTGTAAGTCATGCTCAAGCCTCCCTTATCGTCAAAATCCCGTCCTCAATCGAGAGAACGCAGGTCTTTTTTGTTACTGTATCAACCATAGTGTTGAGACCGTCCACAATGCCCTCACATGCCTTTGCTCCTGCGGTTGCGGATGCTGCTGCATCATTCGCCGTCTGTGCTGCACTGTTCGCACTGTTGGTCGCCTCCGTCATGTTCTTGCTGAAATTGTTCACAGTGTTCATGTACCCCTGTGTCAAGGTCAGTATTTCCTCATAACGTGCGTTATTGACGATAATCGGCAAATCAAAGAATTTGTTTTTACCATCTCCCTGTCTAACTAAATAATGACCGGATGTGTCAATCTCAACTCCGATTTCTCTTTCCTTGAGAATCAGAGTGTCCTCAACTGCTTTCCAGTCTGCCGTTGTTCCGGTGCATGGTCTGATTGCTGCCATCTGTTCAACCTCCTTTGCCCCGTGATTATGGAATATATCACACAATCACGTTTTTGTGTTCGTTTCGCCGTTTGTTTCCAGTATCGTGGAATTATACTGCTAATTGTCGGGAGGTCGGCATTCCTCCGTCGAAATCAACGCCCTCATTCGCCCGTCTGACCTGTGGTGTTGCTCCGTCAATAAAAATCGGTGTCACGGTTCGCAAATATGGCGTTTCGCCGTCGCAATCAAGATACATGCTCGAATATAACGCCTCGGCTCTGTTGAAATAGTCCTGCACACTCTCAAGGATTTTCTCTGTGGATGCAAGCAGGGAATTTTGAATCGTGTCATCAATATCCTTTTTGTCCTGCTCGACCTGTTCCTTTGCTGCCTCGACTGCTGACTGCATCTGTGACACTTCCTGTCTGATCTGTGTTGCCGTGTTCAAAGTTGCCTCAAGCTGCTCTTGATTCTGTAACGCATCCTCTGCCCTGTCTGTGACCTCTTTGCAGTCCTTTGTCGCCTGTTTGGTTGCTGTGGTCGCATCCTCGGCGTTCTTAACTGCCTGTGATGTGTCCTGCTGCCTCTGTTTCTCCTGTTGGATGCGTGTATTCTCATTTTCCTGTCGGGTCTTTTCCGCTGCTGCTCTTTCGTTTTCTGCCTTTACCCTTGCATTTTCTGCCGTCATCCTCGCCGATTCTGCTTTTTTGACCGCTGCATCCGTGTTGTCAATGCTCTCAATATGCCCCTTGATTCTGTTCTCAAGGTCTGTGAACTCATTCGATGACAGGATTGCATTTTCATTCCTCTGCGACTTCTCAATCTCCATCGTGAACGATGCGGATGTGATAATCTGCGAATCATCGCTTGTCCGGATTTCGATGTCACAATACGCCGTTCCAGAGGCTGCAAGTGCTTGATTTGTCAGTTCGACCGTCACATCCGAACCGGAATATGTGCATGTGTTATACACATGTTTCCCGTCCGGCTTTGTAATATTGATGACTACTCTCGACCCTGTCGGGATTGTGTACGGTTCACCGTTATTGAGTAATTTTGCAACAATGAATCGTGTTGCCTTGTCTCCCTGTTTTGCAGATACTAAATATCTTTTTGTATCTCCGGACATCTCAAGATTGATGTAGGTTATCAATTTCGTCAACGCTGCCATGCTCTCACCTCCTCTCGGTGCCGTCTCTTTTATTCTCCCTGTTCCTCAATCCAGTCATTGATAAATTTTTTCAGCCAATCAATATGGCTCTGTGCCTCCTCGCTCAAAACTGTCATGCTGCCTTTGTTGTTGTCACTGGTGGTTTTTCCGCTGTCGGTCATTTCTGTGTATGTGAACCCCAAACGCTGCCCCTGTGCTGCATTTGTGGCGTTGAATCCTGTGATAACTCGTCTCATTCCATTTCCTCCATTTTTTCGATTATTCGGCTTTGTTCTTCCTGCACTTCGATTTCATCCTTTTCCATCTCATACAGTAACATCATCTGATTTCTCATTTGCTCATTGAGCATTTCCTGCTCCTCTGCTGTTATATCTTCCTTTTCCGGTATGTCTGACTGTTCAATCCTTGTGTCTCTACTTCCCTTTTGTCTTGTCTTTACTTCCCAGTAAAATTCAAGTTTCGGTGTGCCTTTTACTACAAAATAGCCGTCTTTTTCATTTGTTGATTCAACATATAATTCGCCTGCTCCCTTTGCGGTGAGCATTACAATATATTTCATGTCTCTCTCTACCGTCAGCAGGAAATCATCATCAAGATACACATAGCATCGACCGTCCTCGTCAAGTTTTCCCGTTCCCATGTCTCCGAATGTAGGGGATGCTGTTTCGTATGCGTACATCTCGATGTTCCGTCCGTCATCGGTGTGTATGATTCGTGTTTTTTCTCCTAAACATCCGATAGTTCCATACGCATATATATTATTATTCGCCGTGAATCCATATCCCCATAGGACACCGTCACTCTCGCCGATAAATATATGTCTCCCGACATATCCCAGTAACATGGAATAATTGAGCTTTGACAATGTCCCTGTTTTGAAATCACTATTGAGGTACAATCCGGAATAAAATTTCGGTGATAACGCAAACACATTCCCGACATTGGTGATCTCGCAGTTTCCTCCGATGAGCAGCGAACCTCCCGTGATTTTCAATGCTTTCGTTTCCGCTGAACCGTCTGTATTGATTTTAAAGTTTGAGTTTGCTGTCACTGCTCCATTCAAACTTATTTTCGAGGCATTTATTGACACGCTTTCCGCTGACTGATTTATTTTTGAAATAATCTCGTTACTTCCGACCTTTTTTGACACCTTTGATTCGATTGCATCTGCTTTCACTTTGATTGCAGCGTTCATCTCTGTTGTGGTGGAATACTCCGTCAGCTTCTCGTCGGTCGCTGCGTTGGCGTTCTTCTCTGCTGCTGCGACTTTTTCCGATACAGTCTTTTTTGTTTCATACACCTGTGAAACGCCTAAACTGATCTCGTCTTTTGCTGCGGTGATATGCGATTCAACATCGCTTTTTGTGTAATATCCATCTTTCAACACTTTTTTCGTGTTACTGTTGGCGATGGAGATTGCCTCCTCCGTAGCTGCTGCCGTTGCCTCTTTTTGAATATCCGCAAATGTTTTTCGTGCATTTGAAATCTCAACCGTGTTCTTTTTCGGCGTTTCCGGATATTCCGTGATTTTGACAATCCTCTGTTTTTCCTTTGTTCTGGTTCTCTTCGACACAAGTGTGACCGTGTCTCCGATTCCGTATGAAAGAATGTCTTTGTATTCCTCTGATGCTTTCGCAAGGTCAACAACCTCCGCAGTATATGCCTTGTACGGTCGTGACATCTCCTCAATCTTTGCCGTCGCATCCTCAATCAGACTTGTGGTGTTGGTGTATCGTTCATCTTTCCACACATACGCCTTGACTTTGGAGCTGTACTGAAAATTGTCGATGTAATCTTTTCCGGTCAACCATTCCGGTGTGATGCCGTCTTTGCCTATCGGATAGATTCTTGTATAAAAATCATAGGTGTCGGATTTCAAGGATATTTTCCGGAGGTTTATCCCCTCTATGAAATAGCAACCTTTATCACTGCCTATTCTTTCGTAAATATTCACCGTTTTATTGATTGAATCAATAATACATTCGCACCTATATGTTGATAGGCACTTTTGCAGGACGTCCCACGCCGTGATGTTCTCCTGCTCGTCAATGGTTCTTTTCTTTGTGACCGTGCATGTTCCAACATGCCACCCCGTACCCTCGAACGCAAACTCAAGACACGCTCTGATTGTCTGTTCATCCGATTCAAAGCCATACGGGAACGCCGTCCCCTCCAACTCCTCGACATTGAGAACGGCAGTGTATTTGTTGAATTGTTCTCCCTTTTCAACCGCTTTGATGACAAATTCATCTGTTTTTGTGCGTATATAATATTCTTCTTGCAATAAACCGACCAACGCTCCCGACGCAGGATATGCAAATGTCATTTCCTTGTCACCGGAATCCAGTGTCGTGGTGATTGCTCTGTCTTTGAATCCGGACAGTGTTCCGATTCTTTTCTTTCTGTCATTAAAAATCTGCAACGCTCTCACCTCCTAAATCCACATTGGAGTGTACTTGATTGTCACTCTTGCGTTTGTATTAGAGAATGTGAGTGCTGTTTCTCCCGACTTTAACACTGGAAACGCCCACAAATTCACTTTGTCAAATGCGTTCGCCCCGTCGATTGTCACAAGTCCGGTTTTTGCGTCGATCACAACCGTTTTTCCTGCTGCAAGGCTTTCCACGATGATGTCATCGTCTCCCAACCCGCCGATTGTGTAGTTCGTCAAGGCTTTCTTTGCATATACCTCTACAACGCACGGAGCGTCCCTTGTGCCTACTTTATAGAACGACGCAGATGTTTTCCCATCAAACACGATTGAGAGGTCATCATCAACAAAAAAGCCGTCAAATTCGATATTCACAACGTATCGTTCTTTCACATTCTTTTTCTCATAATCATTCGATGTGATGAATCCGATATACGTTCCTTTGTAGCCGTCAAGTTCTAACTTGCAAGCCTTTGTGAAGTTCATCATAAACTCTGACGCTGCCCGAATGATATTGTTTCTATTCTTGCCCTTGAAATAAATCGAAAGTTTCAAATGCCCCATCTGAACCTCTGTCTCAAATTCCGCCGGCAATGCTGCTCCCGTCAACCATTCATAACTATTTGAGAATGAGGGAGGCTGCACATCGGCGGTCAACTGTTTTGCATCATATTTTCTGATGTCTATACCATTTATTTTCATCGCCCTGTTTTACCTCCCTTTTCTTCTGTCCGTGACCATTTGTGCATCAACTTTTGACACGGTTCTGCTTGCAACCTCGTCTCCGTCGATATAGGTGTGATTCGTCACATAAACAATATTTGATTTCTGAACGGCATCCAGTTTCTTATCAAGGATGTTGTTCAATTTGTTGTAAAATTCCGCAAGTGGCAAGATTGCCTCGTCTCCTGCCTCGCCTCCCACCATGAGGTTGTTGCCGTTGATTCCGAACACTGTCGGGTTCGTCATGATGCCTCCGGATTTGTACCAACTGATTCCAAAATGAGGCACGGACGGCGGGTTGATTGAAAAACTTCCACTAATCGAAATATGCGGTAATTTCAACTGTGGCAATGACCAACTAAAATTGAACGCACTTTTTATTCTTCCTAATGCGTTTGAAACCGTTGTCTTTGCACTTTCCATTTTTGAAGAAAATGCTGACTTTATTCCGTCCAGTATGGAGGATGCGGTTGACTTCGCACTGGATAATTTTGACGAAAACGCTGACTTTATGCTGTCGAGTTTTCCTCCGGTCAATGTGTTTGCCTGTGACATGAGAGAGTTCATTGTATCTTTCACGCCCGTAAAAGATGCGGACACAATTCCCTTGATACCGCCTCCGGCGTTCGTGTACGCCGTTTTCATATTGTTCAATTTTGTCGAAACATTTGATTTCGCCGTCTCCATGAGAGAGGTCGCTTTATCTTTGATATTGGTAAAATCTGACGACCACTTTGTCTTGATCTCCGAAACCTTTGTCGAAAATCCGGTCTTAATCTCATTCAGTTTATTGGTTGCATTATTTTTCCATTCGGTCATTTTTGTTGTGACCGTGGTTTTCATGTTCTCCCAACCAGACGACACATTCGTTTTAATTTCCGAAACTTTCGTCGAAAATCCGGTCTTGATCTCATTCAGCTTGTTGGCTGCATTATTTTTCCATTCGGTCATTTTTGTCGTGACCGTGGTTTTCATGTTCTCCCAACCTGTCGAGACATTGGACTTGATGTCTGAAACCTTTGTCGAAAAATTTGACTTGATTTCATTCAGTTTGTTCGATGCGTTGGTTTTCCATTCCGTCATTTTTGTCGTGACGGTAGTTTTCATATTTTCCCAACCATCGGAAACCTTTGTTTTGATTTCCGATGTCTTTTCAGAGAATTTTGATTTGATTTCAGAGAGTTTTCCTCCGGATAAATTATCAACGAATGTGAATCCTGCTGAATAATATCCTTTGATTCCCTCCCATCCGGCAGCGACAACGCCCTTGATACCGCCTCCGTTTTCTTCATAGGCGGTTTTCATGTTCCCCAGTTTTTCCTTTGCCGTTTCGGTCGCTGCCGACATGACATTATGAACTGTGTCCTTTACGCCGTTGAATACTTTCGAGGCTGCTTGTCCTATGGTGCTGTTTTTTATGCTGTCACCGATTTCCTTGACCTTATTTGTGACCGCCTCTTTCGCTTTCGTGAACGCTCCCGTGATGGTCTCTTTGATTGCATTGAATTTTTCCTTGATGTTGCCCCATAATTCGGACAGTTTTTCCTTGACCGTATCCCAGTTTTTGTATAAGGCGACACCTGCTGCAATCAGTCCGGCAATCAGTGTCACAATCAGAATAATCGGACACAAGTTCATGACTGCGTTCAATGCGGTCTGTGCTGCCGTCATTCCTCCGGTTGTTGCTGTGGCTGCTGTTGTGGCTGCCGTATGTGCTGCCGTGGCTGCTGTTCCTGCCGTATCTGCTGCCGTTCCCGCTGCCGTGGCTGCTGTCTTTGCCGTAATCTTTGCGATTATCTTTGCAGCTCCGGACGCAAATTTCTGTCCGGTCGTTACCGTGTCGGAGATTCCCTTTGCCACTTTTCCGAATCCGATTGACAACGGACCGATAGCAGCAACCACAAGACCGACTTTGAGGACTGTTTCTTGTTGTGCCGGAGAGAGCGACGTAAACCATTTTGTCAACTCTTGAATCTTTCCGGTCAATTTTTCAATCATAGGTGCTGCGGATGTCTGTGCTGTGGATGCCAGTGTCGACAACGCCAGTTTTGCGTTGTTCATTGCAACCTTTGCATTGTCAATCGGGTCGAGTGTTCCGTTGTAGGTGTCCTCGACTGTTGAACCGTATTCCTCCATTGATGACGAAAGACTGGTGAGGTCAATTCTGTTCTCACGAATTGCCTTTGTCATTTCCGCAGCACCTTTTTTTCCGAACAATTCCGTTGCAATCTGCATCGCCTCGGTCTCTGTCTTTGCGTTCTTGATGCTGCCGATAGTATCTGACAACGCCTCGTCCATTGATTTTCCCTCTGATGTGGCGTTCTGTAATGCTTTTTTCAGACCCGCCATTGCTTGAGTTGAATCAACACCGTTTGCGTCGAATTGAGCCATTAAATTGATTGCTTGAGGCAACGACAATCCCATTTCTTTGAATTGTGCGTTATTGTCGAGGACATATCCCTCTAATGTATCAACAGAGATTCCCGTTTCCTGTGCCTTTGCCGTGAGCAATCCTAACAGGTTTCCTGTCTGTGATGCATCGACGTTCCATGCTTTCATGATTTTGTCAACTTGGTCAACTGACTGTGTGACGTTTGTTCCGTTGATTGATGCAAACTGTACGAACTGCTTTGAGGTCTTTTCAAGTTCCGTTCCTGTTGTGTGGAATCTTGTGTTGACTTCTCCGATTGCCTCGCCTACCGTTGACATATCCTCCGGCATTGTTCCGAAAACATTATCCGCAGACTTTGTCAACCCCTCAAGTGCCTTTCCGGTTGCTCCGGTCTTTGTTACTATGGTGTCATAACCCTCGTCGAGTTCCGTGAATGCTTTGATTGATGCTGCACCAATGCCCGCAATTCCGGCAGAGACAACCGACATTTTCTTTCCGAAACTCTCCATCTTTGTTCCTGCCGTATCGCAAGCAGTCGCAAATTTTTCAAGTTTATTGTCTTTTAATTGCTCATTAACATTTTTCAGTTCTGCCTCCATATTCATGAGGGCAGTCTTTGACTTTTCTGTCTTTACTGTCTGATTTGCAAGAGCCGTCTCTGTTTTCCCGATTGCCGTTTCATTTGCCTTGTACTCCTGTTCGAGTTTGTCTAATTCCTCTTTTAAAGCTTTTGACTGCTCGGAGTTCTTCCCCGTCTCCTCTGTCGACTTTGCATAGGCTTCTTTCGCAGCGTCAATCTTTCCCTTGAGTTCCTCCTGCTTTGTTTTCTGTTCTGACAGTTTCTTTGTCAACTTTTCCTGTTGCTCACTATTTAACTGCACAATGCCTTTCTGCACCGTGATTTTTTGAGTGAGCGATTCGGCTTTTGCCTTGAGGCTGTCTGTTTCCGAACCGAACAACTTTGCTTTCGTTGCTGCCGTCGTATATTCCGCAGACAGGACTTTCATTTGTGCTGCTGCCGATTTCATTTGTGACTGGTAATCACTTGAATTTGCAGAAATTTTGACGCTTGTATAAGCCATTCGGTCGCCTCCTCTCTTACTGATTTTCGTTGATTGTGTCTAATTCAAAACGCAAGTATTCCAACAACGTGACAATGTTTTCTTTCATGCACTGACTGTATGAGTTTTTCAAAAGCCGAATCGCAATTTTTACAACACGGTCGACAATCTCCCCGCAGACTTTCCATTGATTTTCCTCCGGTTCTTCCGGCTCGTCCTCATATCCGTTTTCACGGTCGTATTCGTCAAATGCGGACTTTTCTTTCTCCACCTGTTCAACCTCGACAATGTTCAATAGTTTCTCTGCAATTATGTTCTGCATCACAAAATGAACCGTCTTGATTGCCGTTAGAAAATCAATCGCATCAATCTCCCCGATTTCCGCAAGTGTCAATTCATTCTCGAACAACTCCTGCATTATCTTTGTATTAAAAAACATCACACCGGAAATCTTTTCCGTGCTGTTTTTCTCCATGAGACTGACATATTTTTTGTACTGCTCCACTGTTATGGAGTTGATAAAATATCTTTTCCCGCTGCAAGTGACCTCTATTTCCGGTATCACTTGCCACTCTGAAAATTTTTCTCTATCTTCTCCATGCGTTTGGTGAGTTCTTCCCCTATTCCTGCGTCAATGAACTGGAACTCAAGAATCAAACCTGCTGCATCCAGTCCGGTCTCCGGATTCTTTAATTCCTCAACGGTGAACTGGTCTCCGTATGCTTTGCAGACAAACATCGCCATTATTTCAATGTCCTGTTTTGTATATCTCGGATGTGCGTCAATCTGTTCTGCAATATCGAGATACTCCGTGTATGTATCAATCGACATTTTCGGCATTGTGAACTCTTTGTTGCTGATGATGATTTTTCTTTTCATGGTTTATCCTCCTGTTATATATCCCTTGTTACGCTGCTGCGTCGTTCTTTTCCTGCACCTTTGAAAACCAACTCTTGATTGCATCTGCTGCCTTTGTGTTCTCTTTCACAAGGTTTGATTCATCGACTGAAATCTCATACGCATTGTCAAGACTTCTCTCGTAGAATGAACCCTTGATGCTCTTTGTTGTCGGAGACAATTTGCCCTCTTTTGTACTTGCCTCCTCACTGATTCCCTCTGCAAACTTTCCGGCGTATAACCATTTGAAATCATACTTTCCGTTCAGTTTTCTCTCACGCCATCCGACAGCGACCTCCGGTGCTTTGTCGTCGGCTGTCTTAATGAGGAAACCGTTCTCGTATAACTGCCCGAATAAAATCTGTCTGTCCTGTGGTGCAAGTGCATTGACCTCAAGTTCGACCTCTGTTCCCTCGTATGAGTTGATGACCTCCTCCGTTCCGTCATCGGAGTAAATCTTTTCAGAAGTCCATTTTTCATCAACTTTCGCTTTGATTGCTCTTGCCAGTTTCACCGGAGTTCCCGCAACATATCCCGTTGCATCGTTCTGTGTGATTTTTGCGATGTAGAAATCTCTGCAACCGCATGTTCTACTTCTGACAATCTGTGATACTGTTTCGCTTAATGGTGTTACTGTTTCGCTCATGTCTATTCCTCCATTTCATAAAATTTTGAAAACCTTTGTGCTTTCATATAGATTCCGTCCTCCGGCTTGGAATCGTCTCCGTTCCTGCCCTCAAACGAAAAGTCTTTTTCTTTCATGAGTTTCTTGATTTCCCTCGCAAGTTCAACCTCGTCACTCTCTGAAAAAATAGTGACCTGCAATGACAGCGTCACTCCCTCCGCATCATCGTCCGAAAAATTCCCGTCGACTTCTCCCAAATCCCACAAGGTCACATGTCTGTCGTGGATGTCCTTGTCATACCACCCTTGCATGACGGTGATTCCCCTGTCTGAAATCTGCTGCAACGCATCCGATGCGTCTTTTATGATGTCCGGACTGTTCACGCTATCACCTCATTTCATTGTGTTGTCTAAATAGGATTGATATTCCTGTTCTGCGATTTTTTGCAATTCCGCATCTGCCTCACGCCCTGTCGCATAGATAAATTCTTGAGGTGGTCTGTAAATAGTTCCCCAGTTAATGAATTTCACATAAAAGTGTTCACTATTATCCGACTTTTCCCATCCGACATCTGCTGACGCTCCGGTGTCTTTCACCTTGACCGCTCCCAGTGGAACGCTGTCCGCTGCATGTGATGTGACCGATGATTTTGAACCGAATCCTCGACCGCTCAACTTTATGTCTGCCGACTTTGAAATCTTTCCCGACATAATGCGTTTCACGACGGGTTCACCCTGTTCAACAATCTTTTTGTTGACTGCTCGGATGTCCTCGTCGCTTGCTGCATCCTCAAACGCTTTCACAAGTTCCTGCAATCCTTGAAATTCCATTTCAATTTTCATTGCATCCCTCCGGTGTCAGATTATGACACTATGCTCCCGCTCTACATTTCAACTGATATTTTCTGTCGTCCGTGAACTTTGGAGACGCATCATATATCTTGAACTCAACGCCTTTGTACACCGCATAGAACTCTTTCAAGTTCAGTCGGATTTCTTCCATCTTGTCGCACGTTCGTGTCTCAAAAACGATTGTGTTTTCAAGTCCGGTCTGCAAGGCTGTGTATTTCTCATTTGTTCCCAAACCCTTGACCTCGCACCAACAGGAATAAAACTCCGTTTCCTCCTGCTGCCGTCTGCCATCAACAACGCTCGACACCTTGCGAATTATCTTGATTCTGCCTGTCATTGTGCTGCACCTCCGTATATTTCTTTCAAAAGCATTGAGGAGGCAGCAGAGGCAAGCAGTTTCGTGTCGCTCCGGTATTTGTCACGGTTGTCGTAGAGTTCTTTCACGGATATAAATGCAAGCAGCTTTTGACGGCTTGTGAGGCTGTACTGGTCGAAATTCGGAATCAGTTCCGTCATTTCCTGCATGGTCACATCAAACATCAATTCAAGGATTTCCATGTCGTCATCATAGTCGATGTGACAATATACCTTGCATGTTGCAATCAGACCGTCTCTGTATTTCTCTTTTTCTTCGTCCGTCATATTTCTCACCTGCTTTCAATAGCAGGACGGATTCACCGCCCTGCTGCCTTGTTACCCGTTGACAACCTCTGTGATTTCACCCTTGATGACTGCATCCTTGTCAACTGCCTGCACATCGAAACGGTCACGAACCTTGAGGCCTGTCATGTCCTTATCCCATAACCCCGCACCTTTGTCATTGAGGTCGATTGTCAGAACATTTCTGTCAAAAAGTGTGATAGCCTCTTTCAAGTCACCGCAGAAAACAGGATGCTTGTACCCGTCGATTGTATGACCATCGCTGTTCATAATCGGTGTGGACTTGAGTGTTTTCTTTGACAGTTTCACGATTCTGTATTCTCCGAAAAGCATCTTTCCCTTTGTCTGCTGTGTCGGGTCTTTCTGCAAAATATAGTTTCCGTCCTTATCCTTTAACTTGTCGAGGTAGTTGAAACCGCTCTGATTTGTGATGACGATTGAGGATTCTGCAATCGCAGGGTCTAACTGCTCATTGAAAATGTCCTTGAGACTGTCGAGGTTCTCCACTGTGACCTCTTTTCCCTTTGTCATTTCGTTGAGTACCTTGAGAATCATTGCGTTACGGGTTGCCTTTGTCTTTTTCGCAATCCATTTGTTGATGTACGCCATGATGTTGGCTGCTGTGTCCTCAAGCAGTTCGGCGGTCATCTTGAGGATTCCACCTTTTTTCTTGACCTTGTACTCAATCGGTAAAAATTCCGGCTCGTCCATCTCCGGAAAATCCGCAGCCTCGTCCACGTTGTCGAACGGTGTTGATTCTGCATCGACCTCAATGTTTCGTGTTCCGGTCTTTGTCACAACCCCCTCAACATTGACATACTGCTCAAGGTTGTCGGATGAACGACGCAGTTCGATGATGTCTGTTCGGATGTCCTCCGGAATAGTCACGCCGATTCCGACCTCTCCCTCACTTCCTGCGGTTGTGTCGGATGTGAGTGCGTTCTTGTACACCTCAACATCTGCCTCGTCTGCCTCTCTGTGCAGGAATCCCGCTTTTACGATGTTGACGAACGCTTTCACAAGATTCTTTTTGTCAACCTTTTTCTCACCGCCAACCTGTTTTGCAGTGCCTTTGTTGACCTTATCCTCGATGCCGTCCTGCTCGTCCTCGTCCAGATCATAAAGGAGGTCGAATCTGTTCTGTAACTCTTTGAGTTCCTCCTTTGCTGCCTTTGCCTTGTCGAGTTTTCCGTCGTTTACAAGGCTCTTGACTTCGTTTTTCTTGTCATTGATCTGTTTCAGTAACTTCTGTAATTCCTTATTCATGACTTTCTGTCCTCCATTTCTTACATACCGTAAAGGTATAAATCGTCGAGAATCTCCCGCTTTTCTGCCTCAATTCTCTGTTCCTCTGCCTGTGCTGCTGCATTACTCCTCTTTTCCAATTCTGCAAGCACTGCATCGACAATGTTCTCCGTTTCAGTTCCCTTGAGTGTCTCCGGAATATTGTTGTATTTCTCAAAATAGTCGGATGCACACGCTGCGACTGCTTCCTTTTCTTCGATTTCAACATTGAAATACTGCTGCATCTTCTTGCTGTCGAACCATGTCTCATTGCTCATGAGGCTCTGAATCTTGTCTCTTGTGACACCCTCCTGCACATGCTCCATGTAAACGTCGAGGATTGAATCCTCGCAGAGATTCAACTGCTTTATTACTGCCTTGAAATCATCTGCGTTGCCGTATGCCATGCACAACGGTTTGTGAATCATCGCCTGTGCCCCTGTTGCAAAATGCAGTTCATCGCAAGCGAACATGATGACTGATGCGATGGATGCAGCCATTCCGTCAACATAGCCGACTTTGTGTCCGTCGTATCGTTTTAACTGGTTATAGATTGCCAGTCCTGCAAATACGTCTCCACCTCCGGAATTGAAATAAATATCAATATCCTCATAGCCATCTAACTGGTTGAGAAAATCTGCGATGTCCTGCGGGCATCTGTCCTCCTCGTACCACATAGATTCCCATGTTGCCGATACAATGTCGCCGTAGAAATACAAGGAACATCTGCTCTGCTCCTCGTCCTGCTCCAAATCCAAATAGCCTACATTTTCAATCTTTCCGCTGCGTTTATTTTTCTTTGTGAAATCAAAACGTCCTTTCTTTGGCATGATTATTCACCTCCCTCCTGTTCATCCTCGTCCTCTGCCTCGTCGGTTTCGTCCGGTTCTGTTGCTGTGTCCGGCTGCTCTGTGTCCGGCTCTGTTTCTTCTTCCGGCTGCTCCGGTTCTTCGGTTTCATCCGGTTCGGATTCACCTTTCAAATATGCTGTTCCCGCCATCGTTAGCGGTACGATGCTGCCATTTGCAAGCAGGACATCGCCTCCCTCCGCATCTTCCATGTCGAGTTTCCGTCTCGCCTCATTCGGTTTGATAATCATTCCCCCGACACCATTTCTCAAATATTCCATTTGCGTTTTTGAATCGGTGCGGAACAATACTTTTTCATTGAATTTGTAATAATATCCATCGTCTGAATCTTCATCCGGCAGCATTTTGAAATTGATCTCCTCCTCGTACTGCTTGATGATGAACAATTCTGTGTCAACATAAAACGATAGCTGCTGCATCTCGCTGTTGCTATATGACGACTTTGAATAGTCGTTGATCTGATTCGGTTTCACCCCGAACGCCCCTGCGATCTGCAAGGCATTGTATTTTTTCAGTTCAAAGAACTGCGAATCTGTCAGTTTAATATCAAGAGGCGTGAGTTTCATGCCTAACGGGACAGGCAGGATTTTTCCTGTGTTCTTTGCCCCGCTGCCGAACTCCTCAAACGATTTGACAAGTGCTGTTTTTGCTTTTTCATTCAGTTCTCCGGTATATTCGAGTGTCGCCTTTGCTGTCAGACCGCTCTCATACAAGTTGTTCATGAACGCCTGTGATTCGGATGCACCTGCAACCGTGTCTCTCAATATCTGCTGCACTGGTAGTCCTGTGATTCCGTCAAAACTGAATGATGTTTTGAAGTGCATGACCTCGTCTGTGCTGAACACATATTGACGACCGGATGTCGGGTCTGTGTAGACGTACCACAAACGCCCCACTCCTGCGAATATTCCCGCATCGTCAACGACTATCTGCACGCAATTTGACTGCATGACCCACAAATCAACGATTTTGATTTCACCGCCGTATTTCTTGCGGTCAAACTTCTTTCTCATGTACACATAGGCGTTTCCGTAATGGTTGCGGTTGATTTCAACCGTGTTCCAAAATGTCGTCGGTGTCATGAACGGATTCGGTCTTTTTGAGAGCAGCTTTGATGTGTCCGTCGCTTCTGCCTCAATGATTCCCTTGTCCGTTTTCTGATAATATTTGATAGGCATTTTCGCAAGGGTCTCCGACAGCATCTTGAGGCAAGTGAAATATGTGACCTCTGATGTTGGTTTTCCCTTTCTTTTCAGTCCTATCCTTTCAAGGAATGACGGTGAGTTCAGTGTCACAACGCCTCCGCTGTCCTGTGGTTCGCCTCTCCACCAATTCGCAATTTTCTCTCCTAATCTCTGAAACGGATTCATTTATTTCTCACCGCCTTTCTTCATGTATTTTTCAAATTGTTCAAGCCATTCATTGACAGTTTCATTCACATCCGGACGGTATTCCTCTTTCATTGCGTGTTTCCATGCGTCGATAATAGCGTCAATCGGGTCGATTCTCTCTGTCGTGATGTCTTTGTCAATTTTTATTTCGCCGTAGTTGTTTGAGATGGTCTTTGCATTTGCAATAGACCACACAAGCAAGCTGTCGGCAGGGACAACGATCTTGTTTCCCTCTTTTCCGACCTCTATTCCCTCGATTTCCACATTGCCCGCCAAAATCTCAAGTCTGAAATCAACTGTCGCATCGTTCAACTCTTTCGCTGTCTGTGTGACGGAGATTGAATCAAATCCCAACGCCTCAAGGTCTGACAGAAACGCCGATGCGTTGTGCGGGTCATAACATATCAACTGTGGTTTGAGGTCGTATTCTTTCACCAAATCCTCAAGATATTTGATGATGTATTTGTAATCTGTCTTTATTCCTCCCAGTGTCTCGGTCACTGTCACAAGTCCCTTTTCAATCCATACATCATAAGGGACTTTGTCGGTCTTGATATGTTCATCCACCCTTGAGGACGGGATGAACGAATGTGTGTGTACAAAATATTTCTTTGCTCCGTCAATCATGAACGGAATCACGATTGCGATTGATGTCAAATCGCCTCCGGATGACAGGTCAACCCCGACATAACATTTTGACCCTCTGAAATCCTTGAGCGATTTCAGAACGGCACATGCTTTCCATTTTGCAATGTCCTTGATATACAGTGAATTTGACCACTGCATCCACATGTTCAACTGCTTTACGAGGAAATCTCTCAAGTCCTCCCCGCCCATATCACGGGCGGTATGTGCAATCGGTATGAGGTTTTCAAGAGCATCCTTGTCAAATTCAAGAATCGGGTTTGCTTTTATCCAGTTCTCCGGAACATATCTGTCGTCATGCTCGTCCATCTGTGCGATATATACGAACTGACTGTCGTTTTCAAAAACGCCCTTTAACAGATTGCAGCAATATTCATATAATTTATAACAGGGTGACTTGAGGTCGAACCCTGCTGTCGTGATGACCGAAATCAACGCCGACTTGAGTTTCTTGATACCTCCCTCAAGCAGCTTGTACATCTGATTCGTCTTGTGTGCATGGTATTCGTCAACAATTCCCAAATACGCACGATGTCCGTCAAGTGACTTTGTATCACCGGACAACGCTTTGATTTCAGAATGTGTCAGCAGACAGTCAATCGTGTGGTTGTGGTCATGCACTTTGAACCATTCTGACAAGTCCTCGTCCGAATTGATGAATTTTGCGACCTCATCAAAAACAATGTTTGCCTGATCTTGCTTGGTAGCCGTACAAAAGATTTTTCCGTACTTGTACCCGTCAAAATTCCCGTAATAACATGCCAAAATACCGTTGATGAACGATTTTCCGTTCTGTCTGCCTAATTGCACATAGGACGTTCTGAACCGTCTGTATGATTTTTCCTTTGTTCTCCACCCGTTGAGTGACCCTAAAATAAAGCACTGGAACGGATATGCAGTCACATGCTCGTTTTCTTCGCCCTCTGCAATGGTCAATTCCTCTGCGAAATTGATGATTTCCTCTGACTTTTCAACGTCGAAATAGTATTTGTACGGTGCTGCTTTCGATTTTTCAATGTCGTCGAGGTGTCTTTGACATGCAAGTCGGACATATTCTCCGGCTGTTATCTTGCCCGAAACAACATCAAGGGCGTATTGTGTGCAGCGGTCTTGTGTTTCTCCTGCTTTCGCCATGCTTTAATTTGCATATTTTGCAAATTTATTCTCCGGCTTTTGCTGCTGTGGCTTCGGTACAACCAAACGGCAGCGTGAGGAGACCGTCAATCCGAAATCTGATGCCCCCTGCCTACACTGTTTCATGCAGCGATCTTGAATAACCATGAGACGCTCACGTTCGCCGTTCACGACCTGCCTTGTACCGACCTGCACACGTTCTTTTTCTCCCGTGTCCGGATTCGTCTTTGTCTCATATACCGGAACATCCTCCATCAACGGAGTTGCTCTGATTTGCTGTGTGATTTCGATGTACTGGTCTTGTGCAATGAGCAGTCTCGCCAGTGCATCGCAGTCAACATTCGCAATCAGTTTGATTTCAAGTAATTCTTTCGCAATCTTCCGGAACTTTTTCTTTTGCTCCGGTGTCAAATATGACGGAGGTTTCACTTTGTCGTTTGGTGCTACAACCTCGGCGTTTTTTCGTGCCTCAATTTCTGCTTTTGTGAGGTGTTTTCGCCCTTTCATAACAACCAAATCCGTGGCTTGTCTCTGCCCTGCCATGTAGCAACAAACCCCCTTTCCGTCAACATTTCAGCGATTTTGTGTCACATTCTGACACCCCTTTCGGATGCACCTTTCTACTGAAATTCCCGTGGGGAGTTTTCTCCAAACAAAAGAGGGGGTGCGACTAGAAATGAATCGCACAAAACTTTTTTATATCCCCCTGCCTCTCGAAAGTGGTACTCAATCAGTGATCTCAACTGTTTCTGTGTTGCTCTCATGCTTGCGTTGCTCTGCTTATACAGAGCCGTGATTGTATTGTGTGTTTTATGATTGAGAGGTATGAGGTTGAACGGATTCAAACGCTGCTCCCAGTCGTCCTCAAGCTCAACGATATGGTGAACAGGATTGCATGTGAGTAGTTCATGCTCGACATATAATGCGTATATATCCACGTTGTCATAGACCTCAATGATACGTTCCCGCATCGCCCGCCATTCCTTTGATACATAGAACTCCGCTGCTCTCTCATCCCGCCGTGTGTTGTTGTATATCATGTGTCTCGACTGCTGCCGTCGCTCACATTCCTCGCACATCTTCATTGACTGTGGAATCAGCTTGCCACACCTGCATGATTTCAAAAGCATCTGCGTTCTCCTCTCTTTCTTGGTTCTCCTGCCTTGTTATCCACAAGAGGCGGGCAGTTATGCACATTGCTGTGTACACTTACCCGCATATAACAGGAGGGCAAACAGGCAAGAAAAAAGCGACTGCATATCTGCAATCGCTCAACTCAACTGTTCACGCTAACATATTAGCACTTTCATTTCGTCTTTTGTTCACCCACTTTTTACCCCTATTTTCACCCTCATTTCACCCTGTTTTCACTCCGTTTCTATCATTTTCAATCGCTTTTGCACCAAATAATTTGATTGACAGGCGTTGAATCATAACCTTGCACCACTTTTTCGGTGAGTTGCGTCCGCAGCCTGTCTCCCTCACTATATCCTCGTATGTCTTGCCCTTGATATATACTGCCTCAAGTGCGTCGTACTTGTACCCCTCACCTGCTGCCTCCGCATCCTCTTTGAGCGATGCAAGAGCCTGTTTGAGATGTTCAAACAGAATGACCGTCTCTGCACGGCACTCTCTGACCGATTGCAGAAACGCTCTCTCTGCTGATATGTTGTATTTGCTTATATTCGGCACTTGAGAGGTCTCCGACACTGCCTCTTTGATGTATCGTTCCATTTCACGATAGTTTTCGAGATATAGCAGGGTTTTGTCAATGACTGTCTGCTCCTTTTCCTCTTTCATGCTTTCTCCTTGCTTTCTGCTTTCGTCTCATAGGCAGACCGTGCATTTTACGCCAGTTATTCGTATCTCGGCGATTTGTGCATCCTTGCGAACCGCTCATTTTCATAATTGCCGTTTTTACCTGCTCCGCTGTGACACCCGTTTGCATGACCGCCTCGACGAACTGCTCTGCTGTTGTCTTTGCCTTGATTTCCGGTTTTTTATATTCCTTTTTTTCTGTGATGCCCTTATTGACTGTCGCTTTGTCTGCTGCCTGTTCGATCATGCTTGAGATTTCTTTTTCTGTCTTTCCGGCTTTTCTGAAATGCTCAATCACGCTTTTCACGATGCTCATAATTCCCATATTATCACGCTCCTCCTCTCCATTTACGCAAAAGGGAGTTGCTCGTCAACGCCGTCCGGAATGTTCATGAATCCGTCTCCTGCATCCGTATAACCTGCATTTTGTCCCTGTTCTCCCGCTGCTTTCTTACTTTCCGCAAATTCCTGTTCCTCAATCACAACATCCGTCGTATAAACCCGCTGCCCGTCTCTGTTTGTGTATGAGCCTGTCTGAATCCTGCCTGTGACAACGATTTTCGTTCCCTGTTTCAAATGTTTCTCCGCAAATTCGCCATTTCTGCCAAATGCAACGCAGGAGATGAAATCTGCGGACGGTTGCCCGTCCCGCTGCCCCCAACGATCAACCGCCAGAGTGTAACGTGCCACGCACATGGATTCCTGTGAACTGTTCTGCTGCGTATATCTGACATTCGGGTCTCTTGTGAGCCTCCCCATCAATATGACTTTATTCATTCGCCGTTCCCGTCCTTTCTCTCTGCATCACATACTCATTTTGCATTTTCTGCAATCTGACGAGACCTTTTTTGAACTCAAGGTCATCCCCATTCATGCAGACATCGAATATTTTTTCATAATCAACAATGTGCATCTTGATGAACTCTGCCTCTGCTGCCGTCCGGCTCTCATTGATGAACATTCCCTTGACTGCCTCTTTTATCATCTCGCAATGGGTCTTTTCCTCCTCTGACTGTGGCGGTGTGTTTTCGATCATGCGGTCATAAGCTTTGTCAATCGCTCCTGCAATCAGTTCTCTCCAACCTTTGCCCTTTTCCCCGATTAACTGGTTTTCAATATCCTCAAATCGGTTTCCGTGTCCTGCTGCCACGATGTGGATGTCCTTTTTGCCCTTTGCTGCAATCAGAATCAAATCGTCATCGTATGCCTCCATGTAGTAGTCAAATTTTGCATCGAAATTCTCTCTCGGATTGATGATGATTTCCGGCTGACTGCTGCCCTCCGTCTTGATACTCACTCCGATGTATTTCGCATCCTTGATTTTCGCATTGATAAATTCTGCCTTTAATGTGCTTTTGTTCATGCTGCTCCTCCATTCACTAATCTGTTGAGTAACTGTTCATACATGGTCTTGTATGTGTCTCTTTCTGTCTGCAATCGGATTGTCTCCTCTGATGATGTCGTGTTTTCCGGCTTTGCTTTTGCCTTTTCTTCCAACTCCTGCTCCATCGCTTGAATCTTGCTGCGATAGAGTTCGATTTCCTCCTGCTGATTCTTGATTGTCTCATTGTATTTCTTTGATGTTTTCATGCTGCTGTCAAGCTGTAAGGAAATCATGAGAGCGATGTCGATGTTCTCCATCTCTTTGTCTGTACACTCCCCGATATACGTTCCGATGCGTTCTGTTGATACCGAATAGACCTGCTCACATAAAACGGTGCTTGGTCTGCCTGTTGATCTTACCGTCACATGTGTCGGGAGATCTGTTTTCGGCTGTGTGGTCATATATACAATTTCAACGACATTGCTGTTTTCGTTGTTCTTGTTATTGCTCACAACAACCGCCGGACGGTCGGAGTGCTGCTCGCTCCCGCTATACGATGCCCCCCCTCTGCTGATATAGAACTTTTCGCCTCTCTTGATGTTATCCATCACAATTCCTCCTTTTTTATCACTCTATACAGTCTTTTCGCCTTGATATATTCCTTGTATTCTTCATCGGTCATCATCACAATATTTGTTTTGTCCTTTATATCTTCCGCAAACTGCTCTTTGCTTTTCCCGTACACATCCGCACCAAAAATCCGCAGATGTTCAACTAAAGTCTTTCCTCTGATGATTCCCTCTCTGATAATTTTTCCGCTCTCGGTTTCTGTGTCCTCAAATCTTTTCAATGTGTAATTCAGTGAGAACTCCATTGCTGCCAAAATCGGGTCTTTTATCTCTGTCATTCTACGCCTCGCCGTCTTTCATGAGTTTGGTTGCCATGATGCAATATCCGTCCTCAATTCCGGTGTAGTCCTCAAGAATGTACGTCACAAGTACCTTGACCATGCGTCCGGTGTTCTTCCCGTCTGCAAATTCCATCATCTCAAGAATATCGCCTTTTTTATATCCTCTGTCATTCTTCTGGAGTTCAAATGTTTTGATTCCGTTTGCCACATCATCGAAATAAGACTTTGCAAGGCGTATCTGATGCACTTTCTGTCCAGTCTCCTGTGTATCTGACGGGAGGCTCTGCATCTTCTCCTCCTGCTCCATCTCACGGAGTTTTTTCTTTGTCTCACGGTCGATTGCATCCTGCTCCTCTGAATATCTCTGTTCGTCGGTCTTGTACGCCTCCGCACGGTTGTTGTACTGGTCGCATGAGGTGCATGTTCCGGTCTTGACGTTGCATGTCTCATATTCGGTGCAGGAGTAGCAAATGGATGTGATTCCCTCCGGATGCGGTGTCTCGTAATCGTCGCCCGCTCTTGCTTCCGGAGGATTCATGCTGTTTTCTGCTGTGTCGGATTCTGACACCTGCTGCCCCGCTGCTTTCGCCTCTTTCATGTCTTTCACTTCTTTGTGTGTCAGTTCTCCGGTCTCTGCGAATTTCCCCAGTGCCTCACGCTGCTCGTCCTCTGTCATTCCGCTCAATTCATAAGCTGCGGAGAATGTGAGACGTTCTTTCTTGAGTTCTTCCCTCCATTCCGGAATCAGATTGTTGTTGACTGCCTCTATCTGTGCAATCTTCGTTTTGCTCATGTGCAGCATCGAGGAAATCACATCTCTCAACCGTCCGGATTGCAGGTCATATCCCTTGATCTTCTTTCCCGCTGCTTTCATACGCTCAAGAGATGCCTTGAGGCGTGTTTCCTCCTCGATCATGTCGGAAATGGTCTTTGTACGGTATGCGTTGGCGATGATGATTTCAACCTGCTCCTCGTCATCATCCTGCGGTGTGGTCAATTTACTGGTTGCCAGTTCAAAGTCTTTATATCCCTTTGATACGAGGTACTTGAGAGCCTCCCACCGTCTTTCACCTGCGACAATTCTGTATTCGCCCTTTTCGCACGGTGCATATACAAGTTCGAGGTTCTGTTTCAAACCGGACAGGAGGATGTCTCCTGCCAGTTCTTCGATGTCCTTGACACTGTAAAAATTCATGGTATTGCGGTACATCTTGAAAATTGAAATGTCCTTTGTCCGGAATCTCGCTCTCGGAGATTCGTCAATTCCTGCTTTGCTGTTTTTGTTGAGTGCGTCTTTGATGCTGAATCCTGCTGCCATCTGTTCACCCTCCTGCTGTTACTCTGTGAGTTTCTGTTTTTTTATCTCGGTACGTTCGACGTTGATTTCGCCCTTGCTATTCTGTGAAATAGAGGCTTTCACGCCTCCACGGAGGTTCAATGTGACCTTTGCCAGTCCTCCGGTGTAAATCTCCTCAACTGCTGCCTTGAGAATCTTCACAATGCCCTCTCCGCATCTCTTGTCCGGTGCTGCTGCCTCTCCGAACAGTGCAGCGACGTTCTGCATCGCCTTTTCTTTCCGCTGTTTCTCTTTCTGATATTCAACCGCATCCGGACAATTACATGTCATGGTTGCCTGTTCCTCTGCCTGTGCTGTTGTCAGTTCTTCGTCGCTCTCGATCTGCGTCATCTGACCGCAGAATCTGCACTTTGCTGTTTTCACGATGTTTCCCATGCTTATTCCTCCTTTTCTTTCTTCTCAAGTTCCTCTTTTCCCAATCTTATGAAATCACGCAAATCCTCCAATCTTCTGTTATATGTTTCAAGTGCTTTTTTTTGCGTTGTCATATTGCCATTTCAGAAAAGCATGTCGTTCTGTTCCGTCTTTTTCTTTCAATTCCTTTTCCGCTTTTTCGACGGCTTTTTCCAAATCTCCCGAATATTTGAATGTTGTACCACTTTTCTTGTGTACCGCTCTCATTCCCGCCATGCCTTACCCCTCCATTTCCTTGAGTAACTCATGCACAACGCATCTGTAATCTTGAGACACGATTCCACGCTTTGAAAATTTCGGGAGTGGTATCATTGCCGTTGTTGACTTCTCTGCAACAATGGAACGGCGAACCGGAGTGACGAACATGTCGAATCCTGAATCTGATTTCAACCATTCCTCAACCTCAAGAGAGGTCTTATTTTTCTGTCGCATTGTCATGAGTGCTTTGATTCTCAAATCCGGATTGATGTCCCTCAAATCCTCGATCTGCTCCTCAAGGTTCTGCAATGCCTCAATTTCATATCCTCCAACCTTTACAGGTGCAATGATTAACTCTGCCGATATGAGGATATTGATGACTACCATGTCAAGCAAACGACCACAATCGCAAATGCAATAATCGTATGCGTCAGATACCTCCTGCAATGCCTCTCGCAATCGTGTGACTTGATTGTCCTCTGACTTGAGCAGCAAATTCATGTCCGTCTGCATGAGATAGCCATTCGCCGGAATAATGTCAACGTGTGAATATTCCGTCGGGCGAATCAGATCACCCGTTTTGTATGTACCGCCGACACATTCATGTTTCTCAAGCAGCTCGCTCATTCCGATTCCGTCCGGTTCAAATACTCCGAATGTCTTTGATGTATCGCCCTGCGGGTCTCCGTCCAACACAAGCACTCTCTTTCCCTGCTCCTCGCCCAACATGTAGGCGATTGAATCGGATGTCGTCGTTTTTCCGATTCCTCCCTTTGGTGACATGACTGCAATAATTCTCATGTTGATTCCTCCTGTTATTGTCCTGTTATTTTATTTTTCCGTCCTTGAGGATGCTGTTGTTTGGGATGCTCATGCTCAAATTTCTCTCCCTGTGTGCCGAATCTGACAAATTCAGATATTCCTCAATGACCTTGATTGCCTCCTCTGCTGAATAGCAGGTTGCAACAAAATGTCCGGCTGCTGCCATGTCCGCAAGGAACTCTTTCTGTGTGTCCTGCTGTCTGTTGTTGCCGAATTTCATCTCGACGAACAATCCGCAGTATGAGCCTTTCGGGTATGGGAGTTGCAAGTCAGAAACGCCCGCCTTGACACCCATCTGTTTGAATTTCACTGCCTCTGCTCTGTTCCTGCTGCCTCCATTCGGCACATGGAACAACCACTTTAATTCCGGATAACGGTTCATGTTCCATCCCGCCCATGACACGACGTTGATTTGCTCCGTGTCCTCACTTCGTTTCGCATATCTCATGTTCATTTGCTTTCGCCTCCTCTTTGCATATTTCGTAATATTCGCAGAACAGACACACATGTTTGCAATCCTTGACCTTGAGCATGTGTCTGATTCTCTCAATGATGTCTCCTGCCCTCACTTTCCGACCACCTCCTCAATCTCTTTCATCCTCTGCATGATTGCACTGTTGTACGAATACACATACACGCCGTTGCTCCACAAATGTTCCCTTGCACCTTTTTCACCGTAGTTGTACGCTGCAAGTGCATCCTGCACCGTGCCGTATTTCTTGAGCAGGTATGAGAGGAAATCAATCCCGACCCTCACATTTTGATACGGGTTCATGAGGTCGGTGCATCCTAACCTCTGCATTCGGTCAGTGTGCCATTTCTCATATATCTGCATATATCCCTTTGACTGCCCGCTGTCTCCGACCTTGTCAAATTCATATCCGGATTCATGCTCAATGAGTGCCAACACAAGGGCATACGGAACGTCGTTTTGCTTGCACAGGCATCTTGTGTATATCTGCATTTTCTCCGGAAAATAGCCTTTATCTGCATACTGCTCCGGCAGGTCATAATATACGAACCCCTCAAGATCACAACTGCCCCAGTCCTCGGACATGGTGTCAAAAACCTTGTATTTGCTTTCGATCTCCTCTGCCGTCTGCACGATTGTTTCCGGATTCTGCACCGTTTCCGCATGTGTTGTCTCCTCCTGCGTTGTCTCCTGCTGCCTCTCCTCGACCTGCTCCGGCTTTTTGCTGCCGAACGCTGCCACGCACAACGCTGTCACAACTCCTGCGACCACGATCACACGAAACGCATTACGTCGCCTTGCTCGTCTTGCCCGTCTTTTCCGTCTTTTCACCTTGTAGCCTCCTTTTCCTCATTCGTGCATGTATGTAAAACATGCAATTAAAATCGTTGTAGTACACGTTTGCGTTCGTGAAATCCATGTCCGGATACCACTTTTTCAAAATCTCCGGAATTGAATCCCTGTCTTTGACCATCCCATCAACAAATGAGCCTATTTTTTTATAGCTGCCTCCTGCTGCCGGACGCTTGGAGTGTACGACCTTGATTCGTGGGTCTCTCAATCCCTGTGAACTGTTCCATCTTTTTTCCGACGGAACACGGTTCTTTTCTTCGACGATATAGTTCGCCATGCCGGACAGACCATTTTCATCCGTCTGCAACCTGCGAATTTCATTCCTGCTTGACTGTTTCCAACAGGATTCAACCGTCTCCATGTCCAACGCACCGTCCATGACAATGTGATGATGCCATCTGATTTCCGCATCCGGATTGTATGCGGTCACATAGACATATTTTGCGTTCGGGAGACCCCTCTTTTTCCTCTGATAGTTGATGCGTCGGATGTACTTTTGCACATTCTTGATTGCTGCATCCACATCCCCGTCCGGCGGGAGGTGTGCGTCATCATAGGTCAATGTCATCCAAATATCACGGTCGCTGAAATTCTCATTGATTAACCTCTCAACGTATTTCCGTGCGTTCTTGTCATTCAGATTCTTTTGAGCCTTGTTATTGTCTTTCTTGATAGTTCTCCCCTCCGGAGGTACTTCATCCATACTCCGGAACTGTGGGTATATCTCAATCTCAAACTGATCTCCTGCGGTTATCTCTTTCAAGGCATATACAACTTTCTTTCTGTGTTGGAACAGGTTCTCAATGAACCATTCGTGCATATCCTCCAACGCTTTGTTATATGCTGCCTCATAATCATACGGGATGAACTGCATCCCTTTCTTTCTTGCCATCTGACACATGCCTCCTATATAGGTTTTCGTAGACTTGTTATTATCTATTACGAGGACGCCCAAACCTCCGAAAACCCTGTATTTTCACGACCTTTCCGGTCGTTTTCGAGTTGCTTTTTCGTGTCAGATTTGCTATAATATTTTTTAGTGATAGCGACTGACACAATCAGTCAAATCAAGGACGACCACTGCAATGGTTGTCCTTTTTCTTTTGTTCTCATGCTCCTGCTTATTTGTTTGAATATTTCAACTGTTTTCTTCATTTCCTTATACTTCCGTCATAGTCCTCGAACCTCGGCGTTTTCCAAAACACAAAATTATTACACCACCTTTGAAGCTTTCTATATATCGGGTCTGCGTGTTTCTTGTCATATATCATTGGATATGGTATGAACTCCAACGATCTGCAGAACTGTATTCTTTCAATGTCTTGTTCGATGGTTGTGTCGAAATTGCACAAGATGTAAACTGTCACCCTCCCTCTGTTTTTGTTGTACCCTGTCATTTCCTTGAACATCTTCATTTTTTTCTCAACGATGTCCTTGTCCGTGTACCTGTCATATGCTATGTGTATCGCTTCGAGTTTTATCTGTTTCAACAATTCAATGTTTTTCTCATTCATGAGCCTAACATCTAACCCTTGATTGAAATTTACTCTTGCTTTGCTGTCTTTTAACTGCTGCAATAATTCCATATGCTCCGGACACGCCAGTGTGTTAGGGTCGCATAGGACAATGTTCTTTTGTCCTTTCCAAAATTCCGACAGGTCAGCAACCTTTCGAGATCTTCTCCCCTCTTTGCATCCAACATGACAAAATTCGCATCCTCTCGGACATCCTCTTGTTAAAAAACCGAACGCTTTGTCATGTGTTAGTCTTGGATATATGGAATAGTCCGGATATATGTGTTCGACTTCCGGAGGGAGTTCTTTGTCTCGCTCCTTTATGTAACGCTCCCTCCCCTCCGTCAGTTCGATACAATATCCGCTCCCGCCTCTGATTACTTCATCTGCATCCACAAAATACGGATAATCTTCTGTAAATCCAAAAACCTTTGACATATATACTCTGTCCATATGACCGCTGAAAAGTGGTTCATACCACTCAACAGTGTCCCCGTGCTGTTTGTGCCATGCAGCCAATTTCATGAGCGGAATATTCGGGAAATTGTGACCGTCCACATCTATCAATCCTATTCTCATACGGCTGCAACCGCTTCTTTCTGCTCCCATCTGCGACGCTCCTCTGCTTTTCCTGCTGCCTTACCCTCGGCATACGCAGACATCACCATGATGGTCATTGACTTCCCCTCAAGGTCGTCGATATTCATAAATTTTTCTGCCATGCTCTCGATCACTGCTTTTTTCTCGTTTCTTGTCATTTCTCAACACCTCCTCGGATTCGCTCAATCTCTTTTTCTATGTTCTTTCCGGAATAATCTGCAAGCAGTTTTTCCGAAATGTGATACGTCCAAATTGAGGACATCTGCACCGCCGTTCCTATCGGGAGTTTTCCCTGCTGCATTGCTACCCTCACGAATTGCGGTGACACATTGAGGATTGCTGCTGCCTCTGTCGGCAATATTCGTCCTATATCCATCTTGATTCCTCCTGTTGGTGGTTCTCTCGGTCTTTTCATCCCGTCCACTCCTTTTCCGGCATTGTCTACCGTGTTGATGCTTTTCACATTAAAAATCATCGAAAACCTGTTGACCAACCACGCACTTTCTAGCAGGTGCGACCGCTGCCATGTTTCCCACGATATCGCTGACGTTGTCTTTCGGCTTGCCATCGTCAGAGTGTCGGTTGCCATCCGGACACTGACGGGGCGACTGCTGCCCCGTTTCGGCATTTTATTTTCTTGTCCTGTCGCATCTCCTGCCATATAATAAATGTGCGACCATTTTCAAACGACAGGAGGTGAATTGTTGTGAACGATTATCAAAAGTTGTTTAACGATATTAGCAATCAGAACATCAAGGCTGCTGAACTCGAACGTCGTAAAAAAGACCGTTATCAAAACCGTTTCAATTATTACAATAGTGTTGTTGCAACCCTCGCCTTGATTCTTTCGATTATCGGTATAATCTTAGGACTAAACTGATAATTGACAGGACTATCGCTAATGTTGAGCAGATTGCGGGCATCCATTTAATGATTTTCGTTTTCATGGGTGTCTGCTGCTCCTCAAGTCTTTCCTCTGCCTCCGTTTCAAGCTGTTTCTTTGCAATCGCAACTTTCGTAGCTACGTTCTGACTTCTTGAGACAATTTCAATCTCTGTCATGTTCAAATCTAATTTTTCATACACATTCAAGGTCTCTTTCATTGCCTCTTTGATTTTTGTTCTTCTGATTTCCTCCACTGTTTCACCTCCTTGTGTTGTCCTTGAATACATAATATGCGTCTTTGACAACTTTGTCAATAGTTTTTTGTATTCTTTGAATACTTTTTTATTGCATTTTATTTCAACGAGTGTTATGATTCATGAAAAGGAGGTGTTCACATGACACAAAATGAGCGTGTAAAGGAAATAAGAAAGACGCTCGGTCTCACTCTTGAGAAATTCGGGGAACGTATCGGAGTGACAAGAGGTTCAATGTCTAATATAGAAAACGGAAATCGCAACCTAACCGAACAAATGACAAAATCTATCTGCCGTGAGTTCAGCGTTGATTATATGTGGTTGACTACTGGTGAGGGCGAAATGTTCATTGACACGGATGATGATTTCATCGAACGCATTGACCGCATCATGGCGGGTGAGGACGAGGCACGAAAAAACCTTTTCAAATTCATGCTTGAGTTGAGCGACGAGGACATCGTTGCACTTGACCGCTTAATGAAAAAAGCTATTGAGTTCACACAAAATAATAAAGAAAAAGACTGACAGCCTTTTCAACTGTCAGTCTCATGGGTGTACAGATACGCCACGAATTTATATATCCTTTTGAGGATGCGTTCGTTTTGTATCTTCCCGACTATTTCAACAATAGCCTTTTTGTAATTCAAGGGGAACACCCCCTTTCCGATTACAGTGTATCATATATTTCCATGATTGTGGAAATATTGAGGTTGATTTCCATAATCGTGGAAATCGTTCCTCCTGCTGCCGGAATCTCGCTGCAATGTGATACAATTATTTGTATTCGGATTCAAACAGGTCGGTGATTTTAACGCCTAATGCAATCGCTATCATTTCAAGTTGAAACAATGTCGGCGACGCCTTACCGTTTTCGATGTTGTTTATCGTAGACTTTCCGATTCCGGATTTCTTCGATAGCTCCATCAATGTGAACCCTTTTGAGGTTCTCATTTCCCAAACGAGAATTTTCATCCTGCTCACCTCCTTTCGCAAGGAAAAGTGTACAAGGTGATAGGTTTGTTCTAAAGATTGGAGGTGTTTTGCATGAAATACGGTGTCAGAAAGCCAAACATCAAGAAAAGCATCAAGGCAAGAACAACAGGAAAAGTCAAACGGCAGGTCAAAAAGGCGGTCAATCCCCTTTATGGTAAAAAGGGAATGGGAATCGTCAACGACCCGAAAAAGGCAGCATACAACGCAGTGTATAACAGAACTACCGTCGGCGTGTCCGACATCGCAAAAGGATTGACGGCTGCAAACGGAAATCCTGCTGCATCCAGTTCCACAAATACACCGCAGAAAAAGGAATACTCTGCAAATACATACAGTGTTTGCGGAATCCTCATGATTGTTCTTGGTGCTGTCCTTGCACTTTTAGGATTGATTCTATTGCTTGCTGTTCCGGTTGCCGGAATAATTGCTGTTGTGGTCGGTGTCGCATGTGTTGTCATCGGTCGCAAGTATAGAAAAGTCGCAAAAGAACGCCGTGCAAATGAATAATGCACAATAAAAAAGACGACCCACACTGCAATGTGAATCGCCTTTGTGAAACCTCCGTCTCATGTTCCTGCAAAAAGCACCGACAGAATGTTCCTGCAAACACCATTCTATCATAAAACCGTGCTTTTTGCATTGGTTTTATTTTTTATACTCTTTTTTAGGATGGTGATTTTATGAAACTACCGAACGGATTCGGAACGGTTTACAAACTTTCGGGAAATCGCCGGAATCCTTATGTTGCCAAAAAGACAAAAGGATGGGAAATTGACCCGAAAACAGGTAAATCAAAACAATTATACACGGTCGTCGGATATTACCCGACCCGTAAAGAGGCACTCACTGCATTAGCAGAATACAACAAAGACCCCTTTGACCTGCATCTTGCAACAATTACTTTCGAGGAGGTATATGAGAGATGGTCAGAAATTCATTTTGAGAAGATCAAGGACACGAACGGTTATAAAGCAGCTTTCAATACATCAAAAGACCTTTGGAAAATGAAATTTGTTGAAATCAAACTCGACCATCTGCAAAATGTCGTCGATAATTCCGGCAAAAACACTCCCACTCTCAAAACCTTAAAAATCATGTGGGGTCTTATGTATGACTATGCTGTTGTTCATGAGATTGTGTCTCAAGATAAACGAGATATGGTCAGATATGTTGATATAAGCAAGGCGGGAAATCCAAACGCATACAACCGGAAACCTTTTTCAACGAAAGAGATTTCGATTCTGTGGAAATGCAAGGATTCAAATGTATATGTCACCGTCATCCTCATTATGATTTACTCCGGTGTCAGAATCGGTGAACTCCTCGACCTTGAGAAAAAGGACATCCACCTTGATGAACGATGGTTTTATGTAAAAGAATCCAAAACAGAGGCGGGAATCAGAGAGGTTCCCATCGCCGAAAAAATTGTCCCGTTCTTTGAATACTGGATGAACCGGAAATGCGATCATCTGATCTGTACACCCGACGACGAACCTTTTCAGTACCGGAATTATTATGATTCCTATTGGATTCCTTTGATGCTTGAATTTGGTTTCGGAAAATTCATCATTGATGAAACGAAAAAAGAACCTGTTTATGACGGACACCGCCCGCACGATACACGGCACACCTGCATTTCTCTCCTCACGGAAAAGAAAGTTGACGAGAGGTTCATCAAGAAAATTGTCGGTCACAAGGGACAGGGCGTGACAGAAACCGTTTACACGCACATCGAACTCCCGACCAAACTTGAGGCGATCAACAAGATTTGAAAGTGGGTGGTGTCATGAATAGAACTGAATACAAGAATAATTTTTATAAAGAGCATTATGAGCGAATCAATCTCGCAGTCCCTAAAGGGATGAAAGAGATCATCAAGGGACTTGCATCCGACAAGGGAATGTCTGTCAACGCATATATTCAAGACCTTGTCAGAAAAGATCAATGCGGTTTATTCGACACGATGCAGATTGCAGAGAAGAACAGGGAAATGCTTTCCGGAATCACTGGAAACATGCACAACGGATATGACATCATTTTCAAGGACGGTCATTCCTGCCACTGCCGGACGAAAAAGGATGTCCGGTCATGTATCATTGAATACTGCAAAGAAAAGGGCGATTGAACCGCCCTTTTTTTTCATGTCAAAGGTGTCTTGCACAAGATTTCAAAAGTATTGCACAAGACACCTGTTTTCGTGTTAGTTACCTGTGTGTTACCTGTTAGTTACCGGAACATTTTTGTGTGTTTTGAGGTTGTTTGATGGATTTCCAGAATATAAAGAAAACCCCGAAAATACTGGATTTTCGGGGTTTGTTGTTCTTTTGTGATATTCGATTGAATTATCGCTTGCTGAACTGCGGAGCTCTACGAGCTGCTTTGAGACCGTATTTCTTACGCTCTTTCATTCTAGGATCACGAGTCAGGAATCCTGCTTTTTTCAGAACTGGTCTGTAGTCGTTATCTACAGTCAGAAGGGCACGTGCAACACCGTGACGGATTGCTCCTGCCTGTCCTGTGTAGCCGCCGCCGTGAACGTTTACGATCACGTCAAATTTATCAGCGGTCTCTGTAGCTGCCAGAGGCTGACGAACGATAACTTTCAGGGTCTCCAGACCAAAATACTCATCGATGTCTCTTTTATTGATGGTAACTTTACCAGTTCCCGGTACAAGATATACTCTTGCGATAGATTTTTTTCTTCTTCCGGTTCCGTAATATTTTGCGCTAGCCAATGTTCTTTACCTCCCTATTAAAATGTTAATACTTCTGGTTTCTGAGCTGCATGAGCGTGCTCTGCACCAGCGTATACGTGAAGTTTTGTGAACATCTGTCTTCCAAGAGGTCCTTTTGGAAGCATGCCTTTCACTGCAAGTTCAACAACCTTCTCCGGTTTCTTAGCCATCATCTCACGAAGAGTAGATTCTTTCATTCCGCCTACATAATCGGAGTGGCTGTAATAGATCTTCTGATCCAGTTTTTTACCGGTTACTGCTACTTTATCAGCGTTGATTACGATTACGTAATCACCAGTATCTACGTGCGGAGTGTACTCCGGTTTGTTTTTTCCACGTAATACTTTTGCTACTTCAGATGCCAGACGTCCTAATGTACATCCTTCTGCATCAACAACATACCATTTTCTTTCAATCTTATCTGGATTTGCCATAAAGGTGTTCATGGATATAACCTCCTGTGAAAAATTCAATTTACTGTTTCATGTATATAGGAAACCGCCTTACCGGGGCTTATGGCATCGGCGTTTTCAAACTACGTCACACATTTAGTAATTATATTATACGGATTTTGGAATGTCAACTGTTTTTTACCCATATTTTGCATTTTTTTGCAAACTGCGAGTCCCGTTTTGCGGGAAATACAGACCACTTATGTCTTTACTCGAAATCCCATTCGGGATACCGGATCTGCACCAGGGTCAGCCCCTCCGGCCTGGCCGTTGCTCCCGCCATTTTTCGATCCTTCGCCGCAAGGATTTCTTTTACTTTCTCCGGCGGATAATCACCCTTTCCAACCTCAAGCAGTGTTCCGGTGATAATCCGCACCATATTGTAGAGAAAACCGTTTCCGGTGATCCGGAAGCGGATCAGATCGTCTTCTTTTTCCAAACTCGTTTCATAGATCGTACGGACCGTGTCGGTCACCTCCGGTTTTGCTGTTGCAAAGCTTTTAAAATCATGCATGCCAACCAGATACGATGCTGCCTGCCGCATCGCATCCACATCCAGCGGGCCGTACCAGAAATAGGAATTCAGTCTCCGCGTCGGATCTGCAAAGGTGCGGTTCAAAATCCTGTATTCATATGTTTTGACTGTTGCGGTAAAACGCGGGTGAAAGTCTGGCGGCACTTCGGATGATCCCTGAATACGGATATCTGCCGGAAGCCGTGTGTTGAGTGCAAATGCGATACGGTCCGCCGGCATTCTCGCATCCGTATCAAATACCGCAACATTGCCGAGAGCATGTACCCCGGCGTCGGTCCGGCTTGCGCCGATGCAGGCCGTTTTCTTCGCAAAAAGATCGGAAAGAGCCTGATTTAATACTTCCTGTACTGTAATGCCGTTTGGCTGCACCTGCCATCCACAATAATTTGTGCCGTCATACGCTACAATCAGCTTAATTCTGCGCATTCTTCTCCTCCGTTTTCGTCAAAGTCAGAGTCCGCACACGCGAAGGCCGATACTGCACACAAGGTATGCCATAAGAACGCCATACGCTGCATAATCGCGCGTCTGATACCGAAGCGGTTTCATCTGTGTTCTTCCCTCTCCTCCATGGTAGCAGCGTGCTTCCATCGCCAGCGCCAGATCATTTGCACGGCGGAATGCTGAAATAAACAGCGGCACCAGAAGCGGCACCATGTTCTTTACTCTCTGGATAATATTTCCGCTCTCAAAATCCGCGCCGCGCGCCATCTGCGCTTTCATAATCTTGTCTGTCTCTTCCAGGAGAATCGGGATAAAACGGAGTGCGATTGACATCATCATGGAAATCTCATGCACCGGCACATGGATTTTTTTCAATGGTCCGAGCAGGCTTTCGAGTGCATCCGTCAGCTGGTTCGGTGTTGTCGTCAGCGTCATCAGCGAAGAGCCGATCATCAGGAAAATCAGACGCACCGACATACGGCATGCCATAGCCACACCCTCACGGGTGATCGTAATTTTCCAGATACGGACGAGCACCTCACCCGGCGTAAATAAGATGTTAAACACCATCGTAATCGCAAGCAGCACAAAAATTGATTTCAGACCCTTCGTGATAAATTTGAACGGTACCTTCGACAGTTTAATCATCACCGCAAGGAATACGGTTCCAAGCAGATAGCCCCAATTGTGGAACAAAAAGAGGGAAACGACATAAACGATCGTTCCTACAAATTTCACACGCGGGTCAAGCCGGTGCAGAATAGAATCTGCCGGGTAATACTGTCCCAGAGTAATATCTCTTAACATACTTCTGCTCCTTTTTTCCCGTTTTTCTTCTGACTTTCCAGTGCCGCAAGAATCGTATCGCGTGCCTCCTCAACCGTCGTCGCCGTTACGTCCACGTCCATGCCGTGTTCCTTTAGCGCATGCATAATATACGTCATCTGCGGCGCCGCAAGACCGATTTTCTCGAGCTCTTTATAGTGAGCGAAGACTTTCTTCGGTGTATCGTCAAACGCCACATGACCGTGGTTCATGACAATAATCCGCTCTACATATTTTGCAATATCCTCCATGCTGTGCGATACGAGCACGACCGAAATGCCGCGCGTCTTATGCAGCAATGCAAGCTGATCGAGGATTTCATCGCGTCCCTTCGGATCAAGGCCTGCAGTCGGCTCGTCAAGCACCAGAAAATCCGGGTTCATGGCAAGCACACCGGCAATCGCAACACGACGTTTCTGACCTCCGGAGAGTTCAAACGGCGATTTTTCATACATTTCCTTTGGAAATCCGACATGATCCAGCGCCTCTTCCGCCCGTTTTCTGCATTCCTCCGGTGAAAGTCCCTGGTTTTTCGGACCGAAGCAGACATCTGTGATCACATCCGTCTCAAAGAGCTGATGCTCCGGGTACTGGAAAACCAGTCCCACATGGCTTCGAAGCTCTCTTAGCGGATATCCTTCTTTCCAGATATCCTCTCCGTTATACAGCACCCGTCCGGCAGTCGGTCGTATCAGACCGTTCAAATGCTGCACAAGCGTCGATTTTCCGCTTCCCGTATGGCCGATAATCCCAACAAACTGGCCATTCGGAATTTCAAGATTGATATGCTCCAGGGCGTGCATTTCATATGCCGTTCCCGGGCTGTATGTGTACGTTACATCTTCAAGTTTCAATGACATAATGCATTCACCAGTTCTTCAATGGTCAGAATTCCCTCCGGGAGATCTACACCACTTTTTCTCAATTCATAAGCCAACAGTGTCACTTGGGGTACATCGAGACGGAGCTCTTTTAATTTTTCCACTTCGGAGAAAATCTCCCGTGGTGTCCCCTGCATTACCAGTCTGCCGCTGTCCATAACGAACACACGGTCCGCAAAAACAACCTCTTCCATGTAATGCGTAATCAGAATAACCGTAACGCCCTTTTCTTCATTCAGTTTGCGCACAGCACGAAGAACCTCTTTTCGTCCGTTTGGATCCAGCATCGCAGTTGGTTCATCGAGGACGATACACTCCGGCTGCATAGCCATCACTCCGGCAATTGCAACCCTCTGTTTCTGGCCACCCGAGAGCTTATTCGGAGAGTGGGCCCGGTATGAAATCATCCCGGTCGCCGTAAGGCTTTCCTCCACCCGTTTCCAGATTTCATCGGTCGGGACACCCAGATTTTCCGGTCCAAAGCCAACATCCTCTTCCACCACATTTCCGATGATCTGGTTATCCGGGTTCTGGAATACCATACCGGCTTTCTGGCGGATCTTCCAGACATCCTCCTCATCTGTCGTCTTCATGTCGTCCACCCACATGGTGCCTTCCGTAGGCACCAGCAGCGCGTTGATATGCTTCGCGAGCGTTGATTTTCCGCTTCCGTTATGCCCGAGCACCGCAATAAACTGACTTTTCTGGATTTCCAGACTGACGTCCTCGATCGCTTTTGTTACTTCCGGCTCCTGTCCTTCCTCCTCGTAACGGAGGTATTCATACCCAAGGCCTGCAGCACGTATCATACCCATGACATTATTCCCCGCTTTCTTCTGCATCCGAGCGGATTTCATCAATCAGATTCCAGATCTCCTCGCGTCCCTGTTTTGTCTCTGCAGAAAACGGAATCACAATCGTATCTTTCTCAACCTCCAGCGTCTCGCGGATCAGCTTGATCTGCTTCTGAAGCTGGCTGCGCTTGATCTTGTCCAGCTTCGTCGCAATGATGATCGGCTGATAGCCGTTTCGAAGGATCCAGTCGTACATGATGCGGTCGTTGTTGGACGGTGCATGACGGATATCAATCAGAAGAAATACTGCGTGCAGCATTTTTGACTGATGCAGATAATCCTCGATCAGCTTGCCCCATTTTGCTTTAACCTCCTCGGAGGCTCTCGCAAAACCGTATCCCGGCAGATCCACCAGATACATTTCCTCATTGATGTGGTAGTAGTTGATCGTCTGTGTTTTTCCCGGCTGCGCACTGGTACGCGCCAGTGATTTCCGATTCATCAGGGCATTGATGAGAGAAGATTTTCCAACATTGGATTTTCCCGCAAATGCCACTTCCACCTGACCGGTATCCGGCAGTTTACTGGTGATTCCGCAGACGTGCTGCAGCTCTACCTGTTTAATTACCATACTTTTCTTCTCCTGTTTTTTGCATCTTCTGGCCTTACTTCTTTTCCACAAGTGCCAGTTTTAATACCTGTTCCATGCTGCCGACAAATTCGATCTGCAGTCCGTCTGTGATCTCCGCATCCAGTTCTCTGACATCCGGCTCATTTTTCTCTGGAACGAGAACCATATGGATACCGGCTTTCTTTGCCGCCAGCAGCTTCTCTTTTAAGCCGCCGATCGGAAGCACACGGCCGCGGAGCGTAATCTCTCCGGTCATCGCAACGTCTGCTTTTACCGGAACCTTTGTGATCGCGGAAACCATCGCCGTCGCCATCGTAATGCCGGCAGACGGGCCATCTTTTGGAACGGCTCCCTCCGGAATGTGAATGTGGATGTCGTGTTTCTCGAAAAATTCTTTCGGAATCTCATACTGCTCTGCCACGGAACGAATAAAGCTGATGCCCGCCTGCGCAGACTCCTTCATCACATCGCCGAGCTGGCCGGTCAGCAGAAACTCTCCTTTTCCCGGCATCACATTGACCTCGATCTGCAGCGTATCGCCGCCGACTGCCGTCCAGGCAAGACCGCGCACAATACCAATCTCCGGTTTTTCGTTGGCCGGCTGGAACTCATACCTCTCTTTTCCGAGGAACTCTTCCAGGTTTTTTTTCGTCACAACAACCTCTTTTACCTGTTCCTCGAGAATCTTTCTCGCGCTCTTTCTGCAGATTCTGCCGATCTGGCGCTCCAGGGAGCGGACACCGGCCTCTCTGGTGTAGCCGCTGATCACTTCCATCAGCGCCTCATCCTCGATCACAAGCTGTGCTTCTTTCAGACCGTTCGCCTTCTTCTGCTTCGGAACGAGATGTTCTTTTGCGATATGGAACTTCTCGTTTTCCGTATAGCTTGAAATTTCAATCACTTCCATACGGTCCAGCAGCGGACGCGGAATGTTCTGAATATCATTTGCGGTTGCAATAAAGAGCACCTCCGAAAGGTCGATCGGAAGCTCTACGTAATGATCGGCAAATTTATTATTCTGCTCGGAATCGAGGACCTCAAGAAGTGCGGAAGAGGTATCTCCCTTGTAATCTGCACTTACTTTGTCGATCTCGTCGAGCAGCATCAGCGGATTTTTCACCTTCGCCTGATGGAGTCCCGCCGCAATGCGTCCCGGCATCGCGCCGATGTAGGTTCTTCTGTGGCCGCGGATCTCCGCCTCATCCCGCACACCGCCGAGACAGATGCGGACGTATTTTTTATTCAGGGCTCGCGCCACGCTTCTCGCAATCGAGGTCTTACCGGTTCCCGGAGGGCCTGCCAGGCAGAGAATCGGGCTCTCGCCTTTCTTCGTCAGGGTGCGTACGGCCAGGAATTCGAGGATTCTCTCTTTTACTTTCGAAAGACCGTAGTGATCTTCCTCCAGAATCTCGCGTGCTCTTGCCAGATCTTGATTGTCACGGGATGCCTTATCCCACGGAAGCCCCAGCAGTGTCTCGATATAGCCGCGGATCACGCCTGCCTCGGACGGATTGCTGGCCGAATTTTCCAGACGGTGGATCTCCTCGGAAATCCGCTCTTTTACCTCTTTGGAGGCTTTGAGCTTCTCAAGCTGCTTCTTATAATTTTCAATCTCGGTCCGGGAATTGTCCTCGCCGAGTTCCTCGCGGATGACTTTAAGCTGCTCGCGCAGAATATAATCACGCTGGTTCTTATCGATCCGCTCTTTGATTTTTCCCTGAATCTCCGAACGGATTTCCTGAATCTGAATCTCGTTGGCGATCATGACGCAGAGCGTATCATACCGCTCGGAAAGCTCCACAGCCTCCAGCAGTTTCTGGCGGTTTACGTAGTCGAGGGGCAGATTCATGCAGATCTGGTCCACCAGCTTTCCAACTTCTTCGGTTCCGAGGATCTGGCCTGCCAGTTCCTTGCTGACTTTCTGCGTCTGCTCGCAGTAGACGGCAAACAGCTCTTTTAAGTTGCGCAGCATTGCCTCCTGTTCGATATCGGAAAACTGCATTTCGTCCGAGCCGGTAAACAGCGCCACCTCGGCGCGGAGATACTCGCTCTCCTCTTCCTCGAAGTTCAGCAGTTCTGCGCGTCTTTCTGCTTCTACGAGAATCCGAAGAACATCCTTTGGCATTCTCACAACCTGTTTGATGACCGCAATTGTTCCAATTTTATACACATCAAGCAGACCCGGTACTTCCGTATCCGGGTCTTTCTGTGTAATCAGGAAAATTTTCTGGTCTCCCAGCATCGCCTCCTCGACCGCACGAACCGATTTAGGTCTGCTGATATCAAAATGTACAATCATATCCGGCAAAATCGTTGTTCCACGCAGCGCAATCGCCGGTAATACTTTTGTCACTTCTTCCATTTAAGTTTCCTCCTGCGTTTTTCAGGCGGTTTCCGGTCTTCCGGATCTTCTTCCCATATTCCGCCGTGGAACAGGGGCCGGTTCGCCGTGAATAATCTCCGGCTCCGCCTTCTTTTCTACAGCGTCCTTGGTGATGACGCATTCTTTTGTCGTATTGTCCGACGGGATCTCATACATCAGATCCATCATCGTATCTTCCATGATTGCGCGGAGACCTCTGGCGCCTGTTTTCCGCTCCAGGGATTTCTTTGCAATCGCTTCGAGTGCATCTTCTTTGAAGTCAAGCTGTACGCCGTCCAGCTCAAACAGCTTCTTGTACTGTTTGACCAGAGAATTCTTCGGCTCAACCAGAATCTTCATCAGGGCCGTCTCATCCAGAGAATTTAACGTAACGACAATCGGCACACGTCCGACAAACTCCGGAATCAGGCCGAACTTGGTCAGATCCTGCGGCATGACCTGACGGAGCAGATCTCCGACATTCTCATCTTTTGCATGGCCGATCGGATTGTTGAATCCGATGGATTTCGTATCCTGTCTCGTCTCGATGATCTTCTCGAGTCCTTCGAATGCACCGCCGCAGATAAAGAGGATATTCGTCGTATCAATCTGAATAAACTCCTGATGCGGATGCTTTCTTCCGCCCTGCGGCGGAACGGAAGCTACAGTTCCCTCCAGGATTTTCAGCAGTGCCTGCTGTACACCCTCGCCGGAAACATCTCGTGTGATCGAAGCGTTTTCGGATTTTCTTGTGATTTTATCGATCTCATCGATGTAGATGATGCCGTGCTCAGCGCGCTCGATATCATAGTCTGCTGCCTGAATGAGGCGGAGCAGAATGTTTTCTACGTCCTCGCCGACATAACCTGCCTCGGTGAGCGCCGTTGCGTCTGCAATTGCAAACGGAACGTTGATCAGTTTGGCCAGTGTCTGTGCCAGATACGTTTTTCCGGAACCGGTCGGTCCGAGCATCAGAATGTTGCTCTTCTGCAGTTCGATGTCGGAGGATGCACCGGAAAGCACTCGTTTGTAATGGTTGTAAACAGCAACGGAGAGCACTTTTTTCGCCTCATCCTGTCCGATTACGTAGTCATCCAGAAATGCTTTGATTTCCTTTGGTTTGATCAGGTTGATCTCGTCGGTATCCTGCTCGCCGTACAGATCCTCAAATTCTTCCTGAATGATCTCCGAGCAGATTGCCACGCAGTCATCACAGATGTATGCCCCGTCCGGGCCTGCGATCAGCTTGCGTACCTGGTCTTCTGTCTTTCCGCAGAAAGAGCAGCGGATCTTGGTATCATTCCCTTTTATAGCCATCGTTTTCTTCCTTTCAACATATTACAACTAAACCTTATCGCCGGATAAGGCAAAAGGTGCCACAAAAGCCTCATTGCCGGAACTACGCTTTTGGACACCTTTCCTCTCTTATCGGTTCGTAATTACATTATCAATCAGACCGTATGCTTTTGCTTCCTCTGCGGACATATAGTTGTCACGCTCGGTATCGATCTCAATCTGTTCCAGCGGTTTTCCTGTATTTGCCGCCAGAATTTCATTTAATTTCCGTTTGGTTTTCAGAATCTGTTCTGCAACGATTTTGATCTCGGTTGCCTGACCCTGTGCACCGCCAGATGGCTGATGAATCATGATTTCAGAGTTTGGCAGAGCCATTCTCTTTCCTTTGGTACCGCCGGCAAGAAGGAATGCTCCCATGCTGGCAGCCATACCGATACAGATCGTGGATACATCACATTTGATGTACTGCATCGTATCGTAGATAGCAAGTCCTGCGCTTACAGAACCTCCCGGACTGTTGATATACATGTGGATATCTTTTCCCGGATCTTCAGACTCCAGGAAAAGAAGCTGTGCAACGATCAGGTTTGCCGATACGTCAGTGACTTCCTCTCCCAGAAAAATAATACGGTCGTTCAGCAGTCTTGAATAAATATCGTAACTTCTCTCTCCCCTGCTTGTCTGCTCGATGACATAAGGTACAAAACTCATTCAATTGCCTCTCTTTCCGAGGTCTTACGCCTCTTTTGCGCTGTCGGCCATGAGAGTTACTGCTTCCTGAACAGCGAGATCTTTCTTCATCTGCTCTTTCTCATATTCGCCAACGAGCTCTTTGAATTTATCCAGCTCCATTTTGTACATTTCAGCCATTTTAGCCAGCTCTTCGTCCAGCTTCTCATCGCTGATCTGGATGTTTTCTGCTTCTGCAACTTTCTCAAGTACCAGTCTGCTCTCGATTCTCTTAACAGCCTGCGGTTTCATCTGCTCTTTTAAGGAATCAACGGTAGCGCCTGTAAACTGCATGTACTGCTCCATGGACAGACCCTGGGACTGGATTCTTCTTGCGAAATCGTCAACCATGTTCTCTACCTGCGTATCGATCATAGCTTCCGGAATCTCCATTGTTGCGTTCTCTACTGCTTTATCTACGACAGCGTTCTCTTTTTCTGTCTTAGCCTGCTCTTCTTTTTTCTTGGTCAGGTTGTCTTTGATTTCTTTTTTGTACTCATCCAGAGTATCGAACTCGGAAACGTCTTTTGCGAAGTCGTCATCAAGTGCCGGAAGCTCTTTTGCTTCGATTTTGTGGATGGTGCATTTAAATACTGCTGCTTTTCCAGCAAGCTCTTCTGCCTGATAATCCTCTGGGAAAGTAACGTTTACTTCCTTCTCCTCTTCCAGAGCTGCGCCAACGAGCTGCTCTTCGAATCCCGGAATGAAGGAATGGGAGCCAAGGGTCAGCGGATAATCTTTTCCAGCGCCGCCGTCGAACGGAACGCCGTCTACAGAACCTTCGAAGTCAAGTGTAACGGTATCTCCGTCTGCTGCCGGACGATCCTCTACATTGATGGTTCTTGCATTTTTCTCCTGCTCTTTTTTCAGCTCAGCTTCTACTTCTTCATCTGTAACGGTTGTGTCAGCTTTTGCTACTTCCAGACCTTTGTACTCGCCAAGGGTAACTTCCGGTTTTACTGCTACAGTTGCGGTAAAGATGAAAGCTTTGCCTTTTTCGATCTGCTCTACGTTGATCTCCGGACGGGATACGATGTCCAGTTTGCTCTCTTCTGCTGCTTTGGAATACTCTTCCGGAACAAGGCTGTTTACAGCATCCTCATAGAATACTGCCGGGCCATACATTTTTTCTACCATAGCTCTCGGAACTTTTCCTTTACGGAAGCCCGGAACGCTGATGTTCTTTTTCTGTTTCTGGTAAGCTTTCTCCAGTGCTTTCTCTAATTCTTCAGCCGGAACCTCAATGGTAAGTTTGGCCATATTCTTTTCTAAATTTTCGACCTGTACACTCATTTTATCAATTTCCTCCTTGATTTATCTGAAAAGCGGCAGAAAACCTGCACACCTCTCCATTCTACAGTCATTTATCGAGTATAGCATACTCTTTTCAAAAACGCCAGTGATTTTTTTATATTTCTGTGGTTTTTAGGCTTTTTTTTAGCAATGAAATACGATTTTTTCCGCCATTTCTTTTGCTTTGTCCTCTCCCTGCAGAACACGGATCAGCTCCAGTGCGAAGTCAGTGGCTGCTCCCATGCCGCGGCCGGTGGTCACATTTTTGTCGGTGACTGCCGGTACATCGAGTACGTTTGCGCCTGCCAGCTTTTCTTCAAATCCCGGGAAGCAGACGGCGTTTTTATCTTTTAAGATGCCCATCACACCAAGGATGCTCGGCGCTGCGCAGATGGCTGCCAGTTTCTTTCCCTGATCGTCATAGGAACGGATCAGCGCTGCGAGCGTCTCGTTTCCGGCCAGATTTAATGTACCCGGCATTCCGCCCGGAAGTACCAGCATGTCTCCGTCATCAAACTCTCCCTCTTCGATGGTTTCATCTGCAAGAATGGTGATTTTGTGGGATCCTGTTACTTCTTTTCTTCCCATAATAGAAACGGTGCATACGTCTTCTCCGGCTCTGCGCAGCAGATCCACCGGGGTCAGTGCCTCAATCTCTTCACATCCGTCTGCCAGAAATACATAAATCTTTGCCATGGTTTTGTCCTCCTGTGTTGTATGATCAGTCTCGTGTGTTTTGTCACGCGATATTCTCTGCTTTTCTTTGTAACAAACCGCCGCTATTATACCACATTTTTCCGCAGAATGCTTGCATTTCATAAAAATTTCAGGACTTTTTTTCGCAAAAAGCCGGATTTCGCTTAACATCACGGGAAAAGCATGGTAAACTCTTGAAAAAAGCAGTGATGCAATCACGAGAAGGAGTCTCTTTTATGGAAATCGAACGCAAATACCTTCTGGATCAGCTTCCGGAAAATCTTACAAGCTATCCATGTAAAAAAATCGAGCAGGGCTATCTTTCCACCGAACCGGTTGTCCGCATCCGCCGCTCTGACGACGAATATTATCTGACCTACAAGTCAAAAGGGCTGATGGTGCGTGAAGAGTATAATCTTCCGCTCACAAAGGAATCCTACCTGCATCTGCGGGAAAAGGCAGACGGCGTTCTCATCTCAAAAACACGCTATCTGCTGCCGCTTACCGGAACGGATCTGACGATCGAGCTCGATGTCTTTGATGCGCCGTATGAAGGCCTTTACCTCGCAGAGGTGGAGTTTCCGGACGAAGCATCCGCAAACGCCTTTGTTCCTCCGGTATGGTTTGGAAAGGATGTAACCTATTCTTCCGATTATCACAACAGTACGCTCAGTAAAGGAAAAAAACTATAAATTACCAGAAAAAATCCCGGTGCCTTTTCCACGGCTGCCGGGATTTTTCCGCTCGTTTGTTTTTTTACTCTTTTTTGTGCTTGCTTTTTGCTTGTTTTGGTTTGTTTTTTTTGTGCATACATTCTTTATTTTTGCTGCTTTCACATTAGCGTCATTCTGTCAAAGCGGCGGTGCTGCTCCTTCTAATCCACTCCCTTTGATTTCCGGATGCAGGCTCGTGTTGCATCAATAACAGCACTTCTCAGGTTCTCCCGCTCCAGTACGGCAACCGCTTCGATGGTGGTTCCGCCTGGCGAGCAGACCATGTCTTTTAATTCTCCCGGGTGCATTCCTGTCTCGAGAAGCATTTTGGCGCTTCCAAGGACAGACTGTGCAGCAAATTCATATGCCTGTTTTCTCGGCATTCCTTCGGCTACTGCCGCATCTGCAAGAGCCTCCAGGAAAAGAAATACGTACGCCGGCGAGCTTCCGCTGACACCTGTGACGGTATCCATCAGATACTCCGGAACAACTTCTGCGCGGCCAAAGCTTTTCAGGAGGGTTAAAACGAGCTGCAGCTCTTCCTCCGTCACGAGATCATTGGCACAGACGCCGGTCATTCCTTCTCCGACGAGTGCTGGTGTATTTGGCATGGTGCGAATTAACTTTGTTGGTTTTCCGATTTCTGTACCCAGCCATTGTAAAGACTTACCGGGAAGAATCGATACGATAATCTTCTCGGGTGAGATGAAGTTTTTGACGAGGTTTATTATATTTTTTATTTGGTTTGGCTTTACTGCAAGGAATACAAGATCGGATCCGGCTACGACCGCTTCGTTCTCCGTAGTCGCCTGGACTCCAAACTGGTTGGTCAAGCGTTCCACACTTTTCTCCGTGCGGACCGATACCAGAATGTCATCTGCAGATACAACTCCTTTTTGGATCATTCCGCCAATCATGGCACTCGCCATGTTGCCGCCGCCGATAAAACCTACTTTCATGTCTGTTCGCCTCCGTATGCCTGTGTTGTAAAAAATATATGCGACACCCATAGTATGCAACAAAATTTACTTTTTTGCAATACTTTTTCTCTATTTTTCTGCTTTTCTTTTGCAATTTTCTTTATTTTTTTCGAATAAAATGTCGCTGTTTGTCGACGAATGTCGAAAAGTGTCTTTTTCTGTCTTTTTTCGCTTTTCTATTCCGCCGGAATCAGCCTTTGGCGGCGGCCTCTTCGGCGTATTTTGTTGTCACAAGTGTCTTGTACGGTGCCTTTTTCTCCAGCTCTCCCGCCTGCTCCAGAATCTCCTGCAGAAGATCAAAACTTTCTTCCTCAAAGATCAGATTTTCTTTCCACGTATCCTGCTCATAGTAGCGGCGCACGATCGCGGTGATGGTTTCCAGCTCGGTTTCTGCAAACTGCGGCGCAATCACTTCTGCAATCTCCTCCGGTGTGTGCGTCTGCACGAAGTCCATTCCCTTCTGCAGTGCCTTCGTGAATTTTTCTACGGTTGCGCCGTGCGTTTTCAGATAACTCTGTTTGACGCTGTACGACGTATACGGCACATACCCGGATTCCGTTCCGACCGATGCCACGACATAGCCGTCGCCCTTCTGCTCGAGCAGTGTCGCGGACGGTTCAAATTCAATCGTATAATCCCCCTGCCCGCCGGAGAACGCGGCAGCTGTGGAACCAAAATCGATGCTCTGGTTAATGTTTACGTCTTTTTTATCAATCCCTTTCTGCGCCAGAACATACTCAAAGACCATTTCCGGCATACCGCCTTTTCTTCCCCCTAATACCTCTTTGTTTTTCAATTTCTCCCAGGTAAACGAATTGTCTTTCTCTCTTCCCACAACAAAGTTTCCCGCCCGCTGCGTCAGCTGCGCGAAGTTCACAACCGGGTCTGCGGTTCCCTCGAGGTACGCGTAAACGGTTGCCTCCGCCCCCATAAACCCGATATCCGCCTCGCCGGAAATCATCGCCGTCAGCACTTTATCTGCACCAAATCCTGTTATCAGCATCAGATCAATGCCCTCATCCGCGAAATACCCCTCCTCAATTGCCACATACTGCGGGGCGTAAAAAATGGAGTGGGCAACCTCATTTAATGTCACCTGCTCCACTTTTTCTTTTGTCTCATCTTTTGCCCCGCATCCCGCCAGCGTCACTGCCGCCATTGCCAGTACAAGCACACCTGTCAGCCATTTTCCTTTCATCAACAGATTCTCCTGTTTTTTCATTCTAACCTTAGAATATGATTTCCCGGTAAAAATGCGTGCAAAAAACGAAGGAGAAACGTTCGAATTTCGTTTCTCCTTCGTTTCTTATTTCTTCTCTTGTTTTTCTTTTGCCTTCTGTTCTTCTTTCGTCCGGATTTTGTCTTCGTACATTTTCTTTTCATTCTACAATCTACCTTATCGCTCCGTCAACACATTTAGGCTTCCTTTTCCGAAATTTTCTATTTTGAAAAACAAATTGAGGATCTCCGCAAAATTTGTTATAGTAAGGGTAATTCAAACAGTTACAAAGGAGGCTATTATGAAAATAAAATCAGTTGCTGTTCTGGGCGCCGGAGCGGTTGGGTCTTATGTAATCTGGGGGCTTTCGGAGAAAAAGGACATCCGGCTCGGCGTTATCGCGTCCGGGGAACGGGCGAAGCGTCTGAAAAACAAAGGATGCAAAATTAACGATACGGTTTATCACCCGGAGGTATGGACACCGGAAGAGGCATACGGCGTGGATTTTCTGATCGTCTCGCTCAAATACGGCGCACTGCCGGGGGCTCTTGACGATATTACTGCCGTTACCGGCGAGAATACTGTGATCATGAGTCTGATGAACGGCGTGGACAGTGAGGAGATCATCGCGGAAAAAGTCGGTGCGGAGCATCTGCTTCATGCTATTATCAAAGTAGCTTCTCATAAAGAGAATGACGGCTACGTTTTCAACCCTGAGGCGACGCTCGGCATCATTTTCGGCGAAGTTCCGGCGCCGTACGACAGTGAGCGTGTGCAGGCTGTTCTGGATCTGTTCTCCGGCACAGGGCTGCATTACCGGGCAACCGATTGTATTTTAGAGGAAATATGGAGCAAATTCCGGCTGAATGTCTGCAATAACCTGCCGCAGGCTATTCTCGGTGCCGGGGTCGGCTGCTACCGCGACAGTGTACATATGAAGGCGATCAGCGACGGACTCCGCGCAGAACTGATGGCGATTGCGGAGGCAAAGGGAATTGATATCAGCAAGGCGGATGTCTCCTCGGGACGCGGAAGTGCGGTTCCGCCGACGGCGCGCTACTCGACGCTCCAGGATCTCGATGCGGGACGCCATACGGAAATTGATATGTTCTCGGGTGCGCTGATCCGCATGGGAAAAGAGCTTGGAATTCCAACGCCTTACAATGAATTTACGTACCATATGATCAAAGCACTGGAAGAGAAAAACGACGGACGGTTTGACTACAGCGGAAGCGAAGAACCGCTCTGGGCGAAATAGATACGATAGGAGAATCTCACGATGAAAGAAATCAAATGGGCTGTACTCGGATGCGGTGTGATTGCAAATGAAATGGCGGTCGCACTGCTGAAAAACGGAAAGAATATTTACGCAGTCGGCAACCGGACCCATGAGAAGGCGGCTGCTTTTGCGGAGAAATATGGAATTGGAAAAGTTTACGATGATTTCCATGAGATGTTTACCGATCCGGAGGTCGATGTCATTTATATCACGACGCCGCACAACACGCATCTTGGCTTTATGAAAGAGGCGATTGCCAATGGAAAACACATTCTCGTTGAGAAATCGATTACGCTGAACAGCGACGAGCTCGACGAGGCCATAGCGCTTGCAAAAGAAAAAGGTGTCATCATCGGAGAGGCAATGACGATTTACCATATGCCGATCTACAAAGAGCTGAAAAAACTTCTCGACTCCGGCCGTCTCGGCAGAGTCAATCTGATCACGATGAACTTCGGCAGTTTCAAAGAGTACAACATGAAGAACCGCTTCTTCAACCGGAATCTCGCAGGCGGCGCGATGCTTGATATCGGCGTATACGCACTCTCCTTCCTCCGCTGGTTCTTCGACTCTAAGCCGGATCAGCTCCTTTCCCAGGTAAAGCCCGCTCCGACCGGTGTGGACGAGCAGGCCGGCCTCCTTCTCACCAATCAGGAAGGACAGATGGCAAGTGTGATGCTCTCTCTCCACTCCAAACAGCCGAAACGCGGCATGGTTTCCTGTGAGAACGGATTTATCGAGATCATGGAGTACCCGCGTGCCTGGGAAGCAAAAATCACAGACGCTTCCACCGGCGAATCCGAAATCATCAAAGCCGGTGAAAACGCCGATGCACTCGCCTATGAGCTCGCCGACATGGAACGCGCCATCAATGGAGATGCATCTGCCATGCACCTCGACTACACGAAGGACGTCATGGATCTGATGACCTCCTTCCGCAGAACCTGGGGCTATACGTACCCGGAGGAAGAAAAATAAGATTCGCACATCAAAAACCCCTGCCCGGCACACATCAGATGCCGGGCAGGGGCACTTCTTTTCACCTGCAATACTCTGCAATTTTCTTTTTCAGTAATTCCGCATTAATCGGCTTTGCGATATGCACGTTCATGCCGGCCTCTTTTGCGGCCTGCCGATCTTCAACAAAGGCGTTGGCGGTCATGGCGAAAATCAGAATGGAGGCGGCACCATCACGTCCATGACTTCCACGCATATTTTATACTTCATTTTACGCTGATATTATTTTCTCTGTCAACCCAAATAACATTACATTTCCAATATTTTGCATGTCTTTTCTATTTTTCTGAAATTTTTTAAAATCTTCCGTTTTTCTCTTGCACAATTGTTTTTATGCGTATATAATTGTCTGCAGAAAGCAAAGGGGAGCTCGCGTGCGAAGCGGGCTGAGAGTAGGATGCATCTCCTAGACCCTGAACCTGATTTGGGTAATGCCAACGTAGGGAGATACGATATGCACATTTTCTGCAGATATACCTCCACGTATATCTGCTTTTTTAATCTCTATGAACACATCATCAACAGGTTCTTCCAGTAACACAAGGGAATTTGCTTCTGCAAAAATACTCACACAGGAGGAACAAAAAATTATGTTAGGCACTTGTCTTGACAATGTCAGAAAAACAACCCCTCTCGTACACAACATCACAAATTACGTTACAGTAAACGATGTCGCCAATATTCTGCTGGCATGCGGCGCAAGCCCGATCATGTCCGATGAACCGGAGGATGTCGAGGATATCACCTCCATCTGCGGCGGTCTGAACATCAACATCGGAACGCTGCACAGAACGAGCATCGACGGCATGTACCGTGCCGGTGCAAAAGCAGCTTCGCTCGGCCACAAAATCCTGCTCGATCCAGTCGGCGCAGGCGCAAGCCACTTACGTACTTCGACCGCAGTCGGACTGATGGAAAAAATCCCGTTCACCGTCATCCGCGGAAATATTTCCGAAATCAAAACACTGGCACTCGGAAGCGGAACGACAAAGGGTGTTGACGCAGACGTTGCCGATAAAGTAACAGACGAAAACCTCGACAGCGCCGTTGCTTTTGCAAAAAACTTTGCGAAAGACCACAACTGTGTTGTCGCCATCACAGGAGCGATCGACCTCGTTGCCGATGCTGACACCTGCTACGTGATCCGCAACGGACGCGCCGAGATGGGAAGCATCACCGGAACAGGCTGCCAGCTCTCCGGCATGATGACCGCTTACCTCGTTGCCAACCCGGACGAGCCGTTAAAAGCCGCTGCTGCCGCTGTCTGCGCGATGGGACTTGCCGGCGAGATCGGCTGGAGCCATATGAAACCGGAAGACGGCAACTCCACCTACCGGAACCGCATCATCGACGCCATCTACCACATGGACGGCGAGACGCTGGAGAAAGGTGCAAAGTATGAAGTGCGATAAAAAAGGCCTGCTTTTATATGCTGTGACAGACCGCAGCTGGCTGAACGGCGAGACACTGTACAGCCAGGTGGAAAAGGCTCTGCAGGGCGGCGCAACGTTTATCCAGCTCCGCGAAAAAAATCTTGACCAGGATCACTTTATGGAAGAGGCACTGGAACTGAAAAAACTCTGTGCCGCATACCATGTTCCTTTCGTCATCAACGATAACGTGGAAATCGCAGCTAAGATGGATGCGGACGGCGTTCATGTCGGCCAGAGCGATATGGAGGCCGGCGATGTCCGTGCAAAGCTTGGCCCGGACAAGATCATCGGCGTTTCGGCACAGACCGTGGAACAGGCCATTCTCGCCGAGCAGCGCGGGGCAGATTACCTCGGCGTCGGCGCAGTCTTCCACACCGGTTCCAAGGCGGATGCGGAGGATGTCAGCCACGAAACGCTGACTGCTATCTGCAATGCCGTTAAAATCCCTGTCATCGCCATCGGCGGCATCACACGCGATAACGTGACGGAGCTTTCCGGCAGCGGCATCTGCGGCATCGCCGTCATCAGTGCCATTTTTGCACAGAAAGACATTGTTTCCGCAACGAAGGATCTGAAAGAACAGATTCTGCGCATGCTGGAAAACAAATAATTTTACGTAACCATTCATCCTCACACCAGGCGGCAGACTGGGGGCACCACTTTCTTTGTCGCCTGTCCAAAAAGAAAAGTAATGCAAAGGAGTAATTCTCATGGACGCGAAAAACATGAAAACAGCATTAACAATCGCGGGAAGTGATTCCAGCGGAGGCGCCGGCATTCAGGCAGACATCAAAACCATGATCACAAACGGAGTTTACGCCATGTCGGCAATTACCGCACTCACCGCCCAGAACACCACCGGAGTTTCCGGTATTTTCGATGTAACACCGGAGTTTCTGGCCGCACAGCTTGACGCCGTCTTTACGGACATCTTCCCGGACGCCGTCAAAATCGGTATGGTATCCTCCCCGGCACTGATCGAAGTCATCTCCGAACGGCTTCGCTTCTACCAGGCCAAACACATCGTTGTGGACCCGGTCCTCGTCGCTACAAGCGGTTCCGCGCTCGCTTCGGGCGGCGTGCCTGACCTGATGAAAAAACTGCTCTTTCCTCTGGCCGAAGTCATCACACCGAATATCCCAGAGGGAGAAGTTCTCTCCGGCATCAAAATCCAGTCGGAAAGCGATATGGAACGCGCCGCAAAAGAGATCGGGGATTCCTGCGGCTGTGCCGTTCTATTAAAGGGCGGCCACAGTATCAATGATGCCAACGATCTTTTATATCACAACGGCACATTTACCTGGTTCACCGGAAAACGCATCGACAATCCGAACACACACGGCACCGGCTGTACACTCTCCAGCGCCATCGCATCGGGGCTCGCAAAGGGGCTTTCCCTTCCGGATGCCATTTCCGCCGCAAAAGAGTATATTTCGGGCGCACTCGCGAGCATGATGGATCTCGGCCACGGCTCGGGACCGCTGAACCACGCTTACCGGATCTGATTTTGAAAATAAAGGAGAACAACAGATGGAACGCAATTACGCAACACAGATGGACGCCGCACGCCGCGGCATTGTAACACCGGAGCTGAAAAAAGTCGCAGAAAAAGAGTATATGGCCGTGGAAGACCTGATGCCGCTCGTTGCCAGCGGAAAGGTTGCCATTCCGGCCAATAAACTGCACACCTGCATCGATCCGGAGGGCATCGGCTCGATGCTGCGCACGAAAATCAATGTAAATCTCGGTGTTTCGAAAGACTGTAAAGATTACGATGTGGAGATGCAGAAGGTACTCTCCGCGGTCAATATGGGCGCAGAAGCCATCATGGACCTGTCGAGCCACGGCAATACGCAGCCGTTCCGGCGGAAACTGACCTCCGAATGTCCGGCCATGATCGGCACCGTGCCGGTATATGACAGTGTGATCCATTACCAGAGAGACCTGGATACGCTGACCGCCAAAGATTTTATTGACGTCATCCGCCTCCATGCCGAGGACGGTGTCGATTTCGTCACCCTGCACTGCGGCATCACCAGAAAAACCATCGATCAGATCCGCAAACACAAACGGAAAATGAATATCGTTTCCCGCGGCGGCTCCCTCGTGTTCGCCTGGATGTGCATGACCGGCGAGGAGAATCCGTTCTACGAGTATTACGATGAGATTCTCGATATCTGCCGTGAATACGATGTGACCATTTCTCTCGGCGACGCCTGCCGTCCTGGCTGCCTTGCCGACGCAACGGATGTCTGCCAGATTGAGGAGCTGGTGCGCCTCGGCGAACTCACCAAACGTGCCTGGGAAAAAGACGTTCAGGTTATGGTTGAGGGACCGGGCCACGTTCCGATGGATCAGATTGCGGCCAACATGAAAGTACAGCAGACCATCTGCATGGGCGCTCCGTTCTATGTCCTCGGACCTCTTGTGACCGATATTGCACCGGGCTATGACCACATCACCGCTACCATCGGAGGCGCAATTGCCGCTATGAACGGCGCTGCTTTCCTGTGCTACGTAACGCCGGCAGAGCATCTGGCTCTTCCGAACCTGGATGACGTAAACCAGGGCATCATCGCAAGCAAAATCGCCGCACACGCTGCCGACATTGCCAAAGGCGTGCCGCATGCGCGTGATATTGACGACAAGATGGGAGACGCCCGCCGCGTGCTCGACTGGGAAGCACAGTGGGACTGTGCACTGGACCCGGAGACCGCAAAAGCCATCCGCGCCGACCGCTCGCCGGAACAGGAAGATACCTGCTCGATGTGCGGTAAATTCTGTGCCGTGCGAAGCATGAACAAAGCTTTAAACGGCGAACATATCGACATTCTTTAACGTCAGTAGACAAGAAGTCACAGTACGCGAAAAGGAACGGTTTTCATTACGAAACCGTTCCTTTTCTGCATTTCCAAAATCTTTTTCTATTTTGCCCATCCCTCGGCGTAACGGACTGCTTTGTGCCATCCGTTCATCTTCTCATCGCGCTCCTCTTTCGAGAGCTCCGGCTCAAACGTACGGTCAATGGCTCCGTTCTGTTTTACCGTCTCCTGATCCGGCCAGTAGCCGACGGCGAGTCCCGCAAGATAAGCTGCTCCCATCGCGGTCGTCTCGATGCAGCACGGCCGCTCCACCGGCGCCTGGCTGATGTCCGCCTGGCACTGCATCAGGAAGTTGTTGGCGCTTGCTCCGCCGTCCACACGCAGCGCAGAGAGCTTCATGCCGGAATCTGCCTCCATCGCTTTTAAGACATCATCCACCTGATACGTGATCGACTCCAGCGTTGCGCGGATCACATGGTATTTGTTGACGCCGCGGGTCAGGCCGAGAATGGTTCCTCTCGCATACTGATCCCAGTACGGTGCGCCAAGGCCGGTAAACGCCGGCACGACGTAGCAGCCGTTCGTGTCGTTCACCTTCTGCGCCATGTACTCGGAATCCGCCGAGGACTCGATCAGCTTCATCTCATCGCGCAGCCACTGGATTGCGGCTCCGCCGACGAAAATGGATCCCTCGAGCGCATACGTAATCTTGTCCCCGATGCCCCATGCAATCGTGGTAACAAGACCGTGTGTCGAAGAAACCGGCTTTTCTCCCGTGTTCATCAGCAGGAAGCAGCCTGTTCCGTATGTATTTTTCGCTTCGCCCGGCGCATAGCAGGTCTGGCCGAACAGCGCCGCCTGCTGGTCTCCCGCTGCTCCCGCAATCGGAATCGGGCCGCCGAAATATGTGGATGCCGTCTCCCCGTAGACACAGCTCGACGGGCGGACTTCCGGCAGCATACAGAGCGGAATGTTCAGCTCTTTTAAGATATCCTCATCCCATTTCAGGGTATGGATATTGAACAGCATTGTACGGGACGCGTTGGTGTAATCGGTGACATGTATCTTTCCCTTTGTCATCTTCCAGATCAGCCACGTCTCCACTGTTCCAAAATAGAGATCGCCTCGCTCCGCCCGCTCGCGCACGCCCGGAACTTCATCTAGAATCCATTTCAGCTTCGTGGCTGAAAAATACGCATCGATCACAAGACCTGTTTTCTCCCGGAAACGGTCAACCAGTCCGCGCTCCATCAGGGAATCGCAGTATTCCGATGTTCTGCGGCACTGCCATACAATTGCATTGTAGACCGGCTCTCCCGTCTTTTTGTCCCAGACGATCGTCGTCTCTCTCTGGTTTGTGATGCCGATTGCCGCGATATCCTCGTAGGACGCGCCCGCTTTCTGCATTGCCTCCACGGCTACACCGAGCATCGTGGACCAGATTTCATTGGCATCGTGCTCCACCCAGCCCGGTTTCGGGAAACGCTGGGTAAACTCCTTCTGCGCAAGGCTTACGATCTGTCCTTTCTGATCAAACAGAATACAGCGGTTGCTCGTTGTGCCGGCATCAAGTGCCATGATGTATTTTCCCACGTTTAAAAATCCTCCTGTCTCACATTTCAAGAAGAGAGCCTGACAGAATCCACTGCCACGCTCTCTTCCTTTTCTTTGTATGTATCGTATCACAGAATTCTTTTTCTGTAAATCAAATCGTGTTTTTCTGCAGCAATTTATGCCGTAATGATCTCCAGCAGCGCACCGCGCAGATCATTTGAAAGTTCCATGCTCTGCAGCTCTGCAGCCAGAATTGCTACCTTTCCGTCTGCTTTGCGAAGAAGATTTGCGATCTGCTCTTTGGTGATGTAGCTGATTTCGGCGTGCAGCAGCAGATCCATCGCACGTGTCATGACATCGTTCTTTGCAATCTCCGTATCTTCCGGCAGACAGATTGTCACGGTATCCTGCGGTTTTACATCTGTTACCGCGATCGTAAGAAGTCCGTCTTTCTCTTTGACTTCTGCATCCGCTTCCACGCCGTTTACAAAGACCTTCGCTTCTTTTGCCGTACTTCCGCCGAATTCTACGCAGTACATTCTGCTTTCCGGAACGAGGCTCTGATTGCCCTCAACCGGTGCAATCGTAAATTTCCGCGCACCCCAGTCGAGCGTCATCGATGTTTTTGCACAGTCATCCTTCTCATATGCCATGGTAGTATTGTCATCCTCGTACAGGGCAAATGTATTGTCCGCGCCCGCGTAAACGCGTACCGTCAGCTCATCCGGGTTGGATTCTACATCCAGCGCACTGATCTTCTCTGTCATCGGGATAATCGCACCTGCTTTCGCAAGAACCGGGATTTCCTCCAGCGTACGGTACAGATCCATACTTCTGCCACCCTCGTAAATCATTCCGTTGAAGAAATCAAACCACGTACCTTCCGGCAGCCACACCTTTGTTTTTGCACGCTTCAGCTCCGGAATGCATTTCGTTGTCACCGGTGTTACCATCAGCTCGCTTCCGAAGAAGTACTGATTCGGTGCCTGATTTTTGCCCCAGAAAACCGTCTCCGGGTAATCATAATACATCGGAACAACGATCGGTGTGTCTTCTTTCCATGCACGGTAGTTCATCGTGTACAGATACGGTACGAGTTTATGACGCAGACGAAGGAAATCATCCATTGTGCTGCGCACTTCCATACTGAAGTTCCAAGGCTCTTTTCCACTGAAGGCACTGTTAGAGCTGTGCAGACGGTTGATCGGAGAAAAGACTCCGTACTGATACCATCTTGCTTCAAGCTCATCGTCACGGTAACCGAGCATATGGCCGCCGATATCATGACTCCACCATCCGTAGCCGATGTTGGAGGCTGTGCTGGTAAAGTATGGCTGGAAATCCAGGGATTCCCAGGTGATGTGGGTGTCTCCGGAAAATCCGACCGGATAGCGGTGGGAGCCCGGTCCTGCATAGCGGGAGAAGGTCATCGGACGTTTTCCGTCTCTTCCACTGTCAAGAAAATGATAGTGATTCAGCATCCACAGTGGATCAAGACCCTCGATCTTGGTACTCTGTCCCTGCTGCCAGTCAATCCACCAGAAATCGACGCCCTCTTTTTCCATCGGATGATGGACTTTTTCGAAATATACATCAACAAATTTCGGATCGGCAATGTCAAAATTGACCGGCTCTTCTTTTTTTGCATCCACTCCCATAGCCTCTGCTACTTCCGGATAGCAGTCCTCATACGCACGAATTCCGTCTGCCGGATGGACATTCAGTGTTGTCTTCATGCCGCGTGCATGGAGTTTTCCAAGAAAACGCTCCGGATCCGGGAAGAGTTTTTTATTCCAGCTATAGCCGGTCCAGCCGCTGCCGTATTTTGGATCCACATCGTCTACACGGTGCCAGTCCATATCGATAACAGCAACCGAGAATGGAACGTTCTCTTTGTCGAAGTCTTCCATCAGTTTCATATAAGATGCTTCACTGTAACGCCAGTAACGGCTCCACCAGTTTCCAAGTGCAAATCTCGGAAGCATCGGAGTTTTGCCGCAAAGGTGGTAGAAATCCTTTAATGCCAGGCGGAAATTCCAGCCATAGCCGAAGAAGTACAGATCCTGCACTCCTTTCTTTCTCGGGGTCACCCAACCGTCCTCTGTCATCAGAAGCGACTTCGAATCATCCAGAACAGCGGAACCAAACCAGGACATGATACCAGGTTCCAGTTCGCATGCTCCGTTGACCTGATCAAGCGTACGGGCCGTTCCTCCAAGATCCTGTGTCGGATCTCCGTAATGCCATGCCGGTACAGAACTGATGCCGACTGCCGTTGTTTTGCAGGAAAGTCCGTTTGCAGAGAATGCCTTTTTGTTGTAATTCAGCTGCAGATACTTTGTGCGCAGCTCCAGCTCATCGCCTGTGTCTTTGACGGAAAATTCCACTGCTGGAAAATCACGGTTTACAACCGTCTGGGATGCCGCATCGATAAATTCACCGTCCTCACTGTATTCCAGCCGAAGAAGATGCTCCGTCAGTACCGTGATACGATATTTATCGCCCTTTACTACATTCTTCGGGTCTGCAAGCGGATGTGTCTCCAATTTCAGATATGGTTTCATGTTTTGTTTTCCCCTTTCTTACTCTTACCGGTTTTTGCCGTATTTTGAGAACGGGAACCTGTGGCAAAAGTCCGTTCTGCCACAGGTTCCTCTGCATTTTTTATTTGGTTTCCAGAACAACTGCCTCATACGCACGCAGTTTTCTTGCCCCCGCTGCTGCGCCGCTCTGTGGATAGTTGCTGATCAGTACATCTGCTCCCGCAAAGGTTTCCGGAACTGTGTACTCCTGCTCCTCTTTTGTAAAATTGCACATCACGAGGAGTTTCTGGTCGCCTAAGGTTCTGGTATATACATACAGAGCCTCATCCTCCGGATCGAGCAGCTCGTACGTTCCGTAAACCATGATATCCTTCTCTTTCCGGAGATGAATCAGTTTCTTGTAATAATTGTATACAGAATCCGGATCCGCCATCTCATTCTTGGCATTGACGGTCTCGTAATCCGGTCCGACCTTGATCCACGGTGTTCCTGTGGTAAATCCTGCCGAAGCGGTATCATCCCACTGCATCGGAGTTCTTGCATTGTCTCTTCCGCGCAGGTTCAGGTAGCGCATCATGTCGTCCGGTGCTACTTTTCCGGCACCGGTCAGCTCGTGGAACGCGTTGATGCTCTCAATATCGCGGAACTCGGACAGATCGTGGAACGGAACATTTTTCATGCCAAGCTCATCGCCCTGGTATACATACGGGGTACCCTGCATCATATGAAGGCAGGTTGCCAGCATTTTGGCACTTACCACACGGTATTCCGGTGAATCATCGCCGAAACGGGACAGGCAGCGCGGCTGGTCGTGGTTTCCAAGGAATAGGCTGTTCCATGCCTTTCCCTCAAGCTCCGTCTGCCATGCTGTCATGACGCGTTTGAAATCTTTGAGCGGTACGCGTTTGTCCGTCCATTTGCCGTATGTTCCGCTTGCCAGATCTACCAGCTCGAACTGGAATACCATGCTGAGCTCTTTGCCGTCTGCGGATGCATATTTTTCTGCCTCCTCGATCGTGACACCGGCACACTCACCAACCGTCATCAGATCGTATTTGGAGAGGACTTCCCTGTTCATCTCCTGCAGATACTCATGAACGTGCGGTCCGTTTACGCAGCCGGAATCACCATAGAGTCCGCCCTCCGGAATTTTTCCGTCCGGCAGCCCTTCCGGTTTGGAGATCATGCTGATAACGTCCATCCGGAAACCGTCAATGCCTTTTTCACACCACCAGTTCATCATATCGAAAACTTCTTTTCGAACCGCCGGGTTCTCCCAGTTCAGATCAGGCTGTTTTGTTGAGAACAGATGCAGATAATACATCTCTGTCTGCGGATCGTATTTCCATGCGGAACCGGAGAAGCAGCTTCCCCAGTTGTTTGGCTCTTTTCCCTCTTTTGCATCACGCCAGATATAATAATCGCGGTATGGATTGTCTTTCGATTTGCGGCTCTCCACGAACCATTTGTGTTCATCTGAAGTATGATTAACAACAAGGTCCATGACCAGCCTGATGCCTCTTTTATGCATCTCCGAAAGCATGCGGTCAAAATCCTCCATTGTTCCGAACTCCTGCATGATTGCCCGGTAATCGCTGATATCGTATCCATTGTCATCGTTTGGTGACTGGTACACCGGTGACAGCCAGATAACATCCACGCCAAGATCCTTCAGATAATCCAGACGGGATGTGATACCATTTAAATCGCCGATACCGTCTCCGTTGCTGTCCATGAAGCTGCGCGGATAAATCTGATACACTACGGCTTCTTTCCACCATTTTTTGTTCATTTTTTTACCTCCTTTATTTCATCCCCAGAACGTGTCTGGTTCTTTGATTCTGTCGTTTGCAAGCACATTTTACCATACCTCACGGTGATTTTTCAATAGTTTTGCGCAAAACCAGCAGTTTCTACAAGAGTTTTTCTGTAAATTTGGTAACTATTTACTTCGTCAGATCTCTTACCGACTCCCTCTCCACCAGCGTTGTCGGCAATGGCGGAATATCTTTTTGTACCGGCTCATCCTGGATCAAGTGCATCAGGACTTCTACGGCACGGCGTGCTTTTCCATCCACCATCTGATGCACGGTAGTCAGCTTCGGCCGCGCAAGTGTCGCATAGGTAACATCATCAAAGCCCGCAATTGAAATTTCCTCCGGAACCTTTATTCCCCTGTTCTGCAGAAAGTTGGATGCTTCAAGTGCATAGTAATCCGATGAAAAAAAGAGCGCTGTCTGTTTTTTGAAGAACGGAAGCATCTCCTCATATGCCTTCTCCCTCTGCTCTGGATTCCACGGGATCACAATATGGCGACTTTCAAAGTCCTCAATTCCCGCCTCCTCCATTGCCTGACGCACACCGAGCCACCGATAGTGGTCAACCCCGAGATCGCAGTCGGATAAAAAGAGAAATTTTTTATGTCCCTTTCCAATCAGGTACTGACTCATCTGGTACGCACCGCCGCGGTCATCCATCGTAATGGAGCGGACTCCAAGTTCCGGCGGGAGATACTGATCAATGGTTACCAGCGGTTTTCCGAGCCGTTCCGAGAGCTCTGCAATCTCCTTTTCCTTCAGAGCCATCGCAATCATGCCGTCAAAATTCCAGCCGAGCGCCTGCTGCATAATGTCGTCCTGCTCATGGCGCGCAACCAGCATCATATAATAGCCGTGTTCCCGGATCTGATATTCCAGGTTTCCGAGCATTGCCGACACAAAGGGATCCTCAAAGGAAGATGCATTTCCTTTCTTCATGAAACCAAGCGCCACACCAATAAGACCGGAGCTGTTGTTCGCCAGCATGCGCGCGCTGATACTCGGCACGTACTCCATCTCCTTTAAAATCCGGTTGATTTTCTCGACCGTTGCCTTCGAGACGCGCCCTGTCTTTCCGTGTATTACATTCGAAACCGTCGTCGGGCTGACCCCTGCGCGGTCTGCAATATCTTTGATTCTAATCATCGGTTCTCTGCCTTTCCTTTTTCTTCACAATTTTCTGAATTCTGTTATGTTTATTTTACCAAGACGGCAAAATGTTTACAACTACTTTGCATCGGCAAACACTACAAAATTATTACATTTTCTTAAACGATATGTAAGAAAATCTCCATCCCTCCTTCATTTACTTTCCGCCGGTTCCATGGTAAGATAGAATGACAGAAAAAGTTCACCTTTTTTCTGTAAGAAAGGACCTACACATCATATGCGGCTTGCATTTACAAATTTTTCGATAAAATCTCCCACCGGCAAGAAATCCGGCCGTTTTTTTCTTGCCCTTTTTCTGGGCATTTTTCTCTTTCTGACTCACCCCATGCTCTGCCAGGCTGGTTTTGCCTCCAGTACGCCGTTTACCGGTGCCTCCTGGGAACTGGTCGGGGAATATCCGATTCTCGGCAGCAACGGCGCGGTGCAGTCCGTCTGTGCGACGGAAGATTATATCATCTGCATCGAAAATTTTAATGATCTGACGACAGAGCCGGACGTAGTCTCTGCCTACTATAAAAATGATACAGACGCAGACGGAAATCCCGTTACGCAGTATTCCCTCGCGCATCAGGTAAGGGACGCAGACTTTGCTCACGCAAACGGTATGGCATACAATCCCGTCACACATGAAATCCTCGTGAGCGGCTACAGCAGCCCGGATGCTTCCAATTACGGATGTATCTTCCGCCTCGACCCGGATACTCTCGAGCAGAAAGAGCGTATCCAGCTCTCGACAAGCTACAATATTCTCGGTATTGATTATCTTCCCTCCACCGGCGGCTATCTGATCCAGACCGATGCGGACGGCGGCTACGGCTTTAAACTCCTCGATGCCTCACTTCAGGTGATGGATGACTGGGGCACGTATCCCTTCGATTTTTACATGGAAAACTTTCAGGATCTCTGTGTTTCCGGCGATCTCTTTTTTCTTTTTCCGCTGACGATGCATCTCGGAATCGGAAACTTTATCCAGACATACTCGCTCTCGCAGAAAACACTGCTTGCGGACGACACGGTTGATTTTGGCTTTTCCGACGATATCACCATCAATGAACCAGAGGACCTCTGCGAGACAAATCCTGGGGAATTTATTGCGATTGTAAACGTAACAAAGGCAGATGGTGGACGGTACGTGCAGTTCTACCGCACCCGGGTGCCGTATCTGTTCACGGTTTCCACTTCCACGGCGGAGCATGGCTCGGTGTCCGAGGGCGGGGAAGTTTCCCGCGGAGAGGAAAAAACCGTTTCCTACACGGCAGACGAAGGCTTCCGGCTCGCGAAGCTCTCGGTGGACGGCTTGTATCTGCCGGTGACGGAATATCCGGACAGCTACACATTTTCCGATATCCAGAAGGATCATACCCTTGCCGTAACGTTTGAACCGGTTCCGACGGCGACACCGACGCCGACTGCCACTGCGACGCCGACCGAAACACCGGCCATAACCCAGACACCGGAACCGGCCGTTTCCAAAGCACCGGCATCATCCACGGTTTCCTTCTCATCTGTGGCTTCCCATTTCGCAGCGTTCTGGAAAGGCACTGTGCATGCCGGCTCTGCAGCCGTCCAGAAAACCTGCGCATTTTTTGCAGGAGCAGGACGGACGGTCGGCCGTGCATTTCATTCGCTTGCCGGAAAAGCCGGAGCCGGATTTCACGCTTTCCGGTCGGCTGCCGCTTCCTGGTTCCGCCATCTTGCCTCGGCCGGTGCATCCCTTTTTGCCCGTATCCGGAAGGCAGATCCTGTTTTTCTGGCGATGCCGTTTGTCCTTCTCGTTCTGATTCTGCTCTTTGTCCTCCGCCTGCGGTATGTCCGCCGCATCCGGCGGGAGCGGTCGCGGAAAGCGCTGGAACACAGAAGAAGAACGTACGAAGAACTGGTCAGAGAATTTACGGAAGATCCGAAGGACGAAGAGTTTTCCATCGATGAGCTGCTGCTTACAATTGACGAACTGCAGAAGGAAGAACAGAAAAACACTTAAATGAAACGTATTCACCAGATCAGGAATTGATCTTCTCGGCACAAAAAAAGTATCCCGTTCCTTTTGGGGAAGCGGGATACTTTTTTATTTACACGGGCAGCGAGCTAGAGCGTGTCTGAAAAAGGCTTTTCGTGAGCTGCGAGTCCCAGTTTGTGGGAGATTTTATCCGAATGAGGGCGGCGTAGCGGGCTACGGCAACCGAATGAGGGTAAAATCTCCCGCAAAGTGGGGCTTGCAGATTGCGGAAATGGTTTTTCAGACACGCTCTAAAGTCCGTATTTGTTTTTACTCTTCGTAATCGAGTGCTGCACGCTCCGTTGTGTACGGACGTACATAGGTGTCTGCTACTTTTACGTGCTCCGGATGTTTTGCATATACAGCTACATCCTCTGCTTTTTCCAGTGTTGTGACAAGTGCCATATCATGGGTGGAAGATGCAAGCGGTGCTTCTACAAAGTCAACCGTCAACAGTCCCGGCACTTTGCCGACCAGGCTTTTCAGGTTCTCTGCCATCGCTTTTTTCAGCTCCGGTTTCTTTGCATCCTCTACTTCCGGTTTGAATTTCCACATAACAATATGATGTACCATTGTATTTTTCTCCTTTGCTTTTGTTTTATTGCCAATTCACACAGTTTCTGTGCAAATACCAGCCTTTTGTTACGGCTCTTCGCCTGCAATCCGCAGAATATCCTCAATCTCTTCCACGGACATGTCAAGATACGCGGAAAGCTCTGCCACACTGAAATCCATGTCATCGCCGTCGGAGAGTTCCTCGATGGCGTCTTTTAAGCGGTTTACTTTATTGACTACAGTATTGTCCTTGTGTTTCTGAACTCTGTGTTCTTCCATGAAATCGCTGATCGTCTCACGCACAGCCGCATCAATCGCCTGCTCCGCCGTCTCAGCTTTTACAACGGACTCCAGCGCTACTAAAAGTCCGACATTTCCCTCCTGCACCAGATCCATCAGGAAGAAATCGCGGGTGTGCATTTCTTTTGCGGTCTCAATAACTTTCGGAAGCCAGAGCTGCACGAGCATGCTCTTTGCAAGGGAATCGCCCTCTGCCGCTTTCCGGTAAAGCTCTGCCGTTTCTTCCTCCGACGGTGTTTCTGTCTCCGGCAGTTCGTCAAGATACTGCTGTAAGGCACGCAGCTCCTCCTCGGAAAACTCCGGTTTTTTCTTTTCTTTTTCGGTCTCCTCCGGCACGACGCCCGGCTCATAATCTGCCACATCGACCTGCTCCATCGTCAGATATTCGCAGACAAAGGTGACTTTCTGCTCATCCAGTGCAAAGTCTTCAAAAAAGTCTCTGACTTCTTTCATCGTTACTTTATTTTCATGGTTTCTGGCGTAGGACAGCAATTCGGAGAGCTTCTCCTGGAACTTTTTCTGTTCGTCCTGCATCTTTTTTACCCTCTCTTTCTTCCGTTTCACGATTCCATTTCTTCGTACATTTTTTTCAATTTGTCCATTGCTTTTTCTGCTTTGAAAAGCTACTATAAAAGCAAACGAAAAACCACATTCAAGTGGAAAGGAGAATCCTTATGAAACAATTTTTTCAGGATGTGAAAAACAGTTTCCTGCTTTCAGCCGCTGTCTCTATTATACTAGGTATCGTGCTGATCGTCTACCCCGTAAAAACGAGTTTGCTGATCTGTTATATCGCCGGAGCACTGCTCCTGTTTGGCGGCGTTGTTGCGTTGATCCGCTACATTGCAAGCCGCGGCGAGCCGTTTTTCTTCCGCTACGATCTGTTCGTTGCCCTGGTACTGATTCTGTTCGGCTGCTTCGTTATCTTTGAAAGTGACCTTGTAATCGCATTCATCCCGGTTGTCATCGGTATCATCCTTCTGGCAAACGGACTGCTCAGCATTCAGAAGGCGTTCAACCTCAAAAAAACAGGGCTGGAAAAATGGTGGCTTGAGTTCCTGCTGGCTCTTTTAACCAGCGTTCTCGGCATCATCATCTGTACCAATCCGTTTGATGCCGTTGCAACCACAAACATTTTCATCGGTATCTGCCTTGTCTACAGCGGCATTTCCGATCTTGTCACCACCTACTACATGGGCCGCGCAAAACGCCGGATCAAAAACGTCATCCAGACCGAGATCAACCAGCAGAAAATCCTGCACGATGACAATGTGATTGATGTGGATGAGGACGAGCTTCACTAAAAAACAGCTTCTTCCATAAAAATCTTCTTTCATACGAAAAACCGGAACCCGGCACCGCTTTCAAACAGCGGCTCCCGGGTTCCGGTTTTTCTCTGTATTTCTTTTTTTATTTATTCCTCGTGTTTGCTCAGTACTTCCATGCCTTCTCTTAACTTCAGGCGGATCTTTCCAAGCTCCAGACCATTTGCGCCGAAGTACAGCTTCAGGTAGTGGTTCGGGCCGAAGAAGAAGCCAAGGTCTCTCGTCTCTTTGATCCACTCACCTTTTGTTCCGCGGATGCTGATCATAGTTTTTACGATATTGTCGATGTACACGGTTACCGGCAGCTGTGCGAGGTCTTCCAGATCGGATTTCATCTCGATTTCGATATCGTACGTTCCCATCTTGTCAGCCAGAATCGTAACACCGCATACTTCACTGTTTCCTTTTTTCGTGTTCCATGCGGATGCGTCAATCACAACATCTCCCGTTGCCGGATCTGCCTCGTATGTTACAAGATCTGCTGCAACGAAATCGTTGTCGCCCATCTGCTCCTGTGCTTCTTTCTCTTCCTCGCTGATGCGGTCCAGGAACCGTAAGATGCTTGGAGTTCCAAGGATGAAATGCAGGACATTCATCGCATTTCTCTGCAGGTCGCCTCTTGTGATCTCGCCGTTTTCCAGTGCCTCTTTCACATCGTCCTGTCCCATATCGGAGCAGTCGGTGCATACCATGAAGACATCGTTTCCGGCAGATACCATCGGTGCATGGGTTGTTTTGGTTGCTTCATATCCCTCACGGTTTGACATTGCCCACCAGTCAGTCATAACGAAGCCGTCGTAGTTCCACTCGCCGCGCAGAATCGTGGTCAGAAGATCGTAATTTCCTGCAGTCCAGATGCCGTTGACCGGTCCGTAAGTGCTCATGATGGATCTTGCGCCGCCTTCTTTGACTGCGATTTCATATCCCTTCAGATAGATTTCACGCAGGGCACGCTCGGAAACAACGGCGTCCACATGATGTCGGTTGGACTCCTGGTTATTTGCACAGAAATGTTTGATGGTTCCGGTTACATCGGATTTTTCCATACCAAGAATCTGTACGGCACTGATCCATCCGGTCAGGTACGGATCCTCGGAGATATACTCAAAGTTACGGCCGTTCAGCGGGTTTCTGTGAATATTCATACCAGGTCCGAGCAGGGCATCGACACGGTTCTGTCTCATCTCGCGTCCTGCCATCTCGTACAGATCTTCTACCAGCGGAAGGTCAAACGTACAGCCAAGCAGGGTTCCGTTCGGCATGGAGAAGGCTCTCGTTCCGCAGTCAAAGCGGAGTCCGGACGGGCCGTCGGTACAGCAGGCTGCCGGAATACCGAATTCCTGCAGTTCCGGTGTCAGGCCGCCGAATGCTGCTGCGGTTCCCGGAGTAACCTTCGGGCTGCACATGCCCTCGCCGCGGAAGATGCAGATCAGATCTTCATCGGAAAGCTGTGCCACGAACTCTTCCATCGTTACTTTCTTATCCAGGACATCACCGAGCTTGTAGCCTTTGTCACCGGTATAGGTGATCGGCTCCATGCGGTTTTCTTTCATGCGCTCGATCGGATCTACGGTGCGCAGAGGAGCTGCCTCATATCCCGGTTTTAACGTTCCGTCTTCGCCCGGAACAGCTTTCATGCGCTCAAATGCTTCTACCGGAGCCATGGCCTCGGTCAGGATCTCAACCACTTTGAACGGCTGCTCGTATGCACCGGCAAAGGCTGCGCTTCTGACATCGCTTCCGACGTAGAACTCATAACTGCCCTCTTCGAGTACGTAGCAGGATTTGTGGCCGGTTGCACCGCTGTCATCGTAGGATGCAAAGCTCTCTTTGGTCACATCGATCGTCAGCGTCTCTTTTGCGCCGGGTGCAAGAACACCGGTCTTTGCAAAACCGACGAGTGCGCGGGATGGTTTTCCAAGAACACCCTGCGGAGCTTTTACATAAACCTGAACAACCTCTTTACCATCCGTTTTGCCGGTATTTTCAACGGTTGCCGTCACAGTTACATTGTCAACATCTTTCTCTTTGGCCTCTGCGGTCACGGCAAATGTCGTATAGGAAAGACCAAAACCGAACGGATACAATACTTTCTCTTTTGCAAAGGTCTCAAAGTAGCGGTATCCGACGTAGATATCCTCTTTGTACTCATTGCGGGTCAGATCGCCGAAGCAGCTTTGGGACGGATAGTCCTCGATATTCTCTGCAATCGTGTCGGTCAGCTTACCGCACGGATTGACTCTTCCCATCAGTACATCGGCAACACCGTTTCCGCCTTCCTGACCGCCCTGCCATACATAGAGAACAGCTGCCGGATTGCACTCTTTCACCCATTTCATGTCGATGATGTTTCCGACGTTCAGCACAACGATTGTTCTTGCAAATGCTTTGCTGACTTTTTCTACCATCTCTTTTTCAGTATCGGTTAAGAGATAGCTGCCTGCCTCATTTTTGTTGTCCTGATCCTCACCTGCGGTACGGCCTACAACAACGATGGCTGCATCGGCGCCTTTTGCACTCTCCACGATCTCGTCGGTCAGCTCCATCTCTTTCTGGGACCACGGCACTTTTCCCCAGCCCTGGCCTTCATCGTACGGATTTTCTTCGATCCATTTCTCATACGTTCCAAGAAGGTTCTCATCGAGTGTGATGTCTTTTTCTTCTTTTAAGGCATCCAGAATGCCGACCACATATTTGGTGTTGACGAGTCCGCCGGAGCCAAGTCCACTCTTGTAATAGTGGAATGCAATTCTTCCGAAAACAGCTACTTTATCCCCTTTCTGAAGCGGGAGTGCCTCGTTGTCATTTTTCAGAAGAACACAGCCCTCTGCTGCTGCCTGGCGGGCAAGCGCTGCATATTTTTCAAAATCGAGTGGTGTAAATTTTCCCATGTTGTTCCCCTTTCACCTGTATCCTTTTCTATCCACCATGTGCCGGAACACCTGAAGGAACTTCCAGGTCCCGGCACATAACTGGTTTCTTGTATTCTATTATCTCGTATTCCTAGCTTTTTTTCCAGTTCTTTTCTTATCTTTTTTTCGTCTGATATTGACCTTTTTGTTCCTGTCTTATCCGATCAGTCCCTGGACAATTAATACCAGAAGCAGCAACGGCAGAATATAAGAAAGATAAACCCGTACCCAGTCCGGCACTTTCAGGCCCCCGCCCTTATTTGCCTCTGCCTGGTAGTTTTTGAAGCCCCAGCCCCATTTTGAAGTACAGAACAGAAGGTAAATCAGAGAGCCGACCGGCAGCAGAAGGTTGCTGACGATAAAGTCCTCAAGATCAAGAACGGTGCTTCCTGCGCCGAGCGGCTGGAATCCGGACCACACATTGTAGCCGAGTGCACACGGCAGGGATCCTAAGATCACCAGAATGCAGTTGATGATGGCTGACTGTTTTCTGGAAACGCCGAAAATCTCAGAAAAACAGCACATGATATTCTCAAATACAGCAATGATGGTAGACAGCGCCGCAAAGAACAGGAATAGGAAGAAGAAGCTTCCGAAAATCCGTCCGCCCTTCATCGAGGTGAAAATGTGCGGCAGCGTCATAAAGATCAGCTTCGGGCCGCTGTCCGGCTGTACGTTGTAGGAGAAGCACGCCGGGAAAATGATGAGGCCTGCGGTAATCGCTACAAACGTATCGAGCGCTGCAATGCTGACTGCCTCGCCGAGCAGGGATTTTCCGCCGTTTAAGTAACTGCCGAAAATCAGCATCGCGCCGATACCAAGGCTCAGCGTAAAAAATGCCTGGCTCATCGCGTTTGTGATAATGTGGAACAGTCCCACCTGTTCTATCTGCTGCATATCCGGCACCAGATAGAATTTCAGTCCCTCTTTGGCACCCGGCATCGTAAAGCTGTAAAACGCAAGGAAAATCATGATGACCATCAGCACGATCATCATCACCTTTGTGACACGCTCCACGCCGTTCTGCAGACCAACCGAACAGATCAGAAAACCTGCAATTGTAATAATCAGCATGGTAATGACAAGAATCGACGGAGATGAAAGCATCTCGTTGAATTTTCCGGTTACGACGTCGCCTGTCAGGCCGCTGAATTTTCCGATTAAAAAGCTGTAGAAATAGTACAGCATCCAGCCTGCAACGACGGTGTAGAACATCATCAGCAGATAGTTTCCGATGAGGGCAACGTATCCGTGGATATGCCACTTCTGCCCTTTCTTCTCCAGTTCCCCATACGCGCGCACGGTACTCTTTTTGCTTCCTCTTCCGATGGCAAGCTCCATCGACAGAATCGGAACTCCCATGATGGCAAGAAACAGCAGGTAAAACAGCACGAAAATGCCGCCTCCGTTGTTTCCTACCATATACGGAAATTTCCATACATTTCCGATGCCGATGGCACATCCTGCCGAAAGCAGAAGAAAGCCAAGGCGCGATTGGAATGTTTCTCGTTCCATTTGTTTTGTTTCCTCCCTTTATTTCTTCGTACAAAACTCAGATTTCAGACGGCACCGTTCTGCCGTTCTTTCCGGTACGACGATGGTGAAATTCCCATATGATGACGGAAAACTTTTCCGGGGCTCATCTCATACGTTTTTCCGTTTTTTTCAAACCATCCGGTTCCGGAAAGTGTATACTGCATCAGCCACCCGGAATACGTTCCCCGCTCTGCATTATGAAACGCATACGGTTCCTTCCATCTTATCTCCACTCCGCCGTCCAGCAGCTGAAACGGAGCTTCCGGCCAGTGATCCCGATCCAGGATTCCATATACTCCGATCAGATCTTCCATCAAAAAATCACCTCTTTTATCCGGTTTGTCTTCTTGTTTTGCACTATGCTCTCTATTATACTTTTCTTATCAGAAAAAAACAAGCAATTGCTGCGGCGAAAAGCTCACTTTAAACGGCAGTTTCTCTGCAGCGCTTGCTCCGCATGCCTGCACCGTATGCCGGTTTGAGACACGGTAACCCTTTTTAACCGATGACCGGCAATGCCCTGCCCGGGCAGAAACCTTTTTTGTTTCCTCCGGGCAGGGCATATTTTTCTATTCTCAATTCCTATTTATTCTCTATTCATACCGCGCAATCTCTTTCCGCAGCCGTTTCATAATCCGTTTTTCCAGCCGCGAGATATACGACTGGGAAATCCCGAGAAGATCCGCGACTTCTTTCTGCGTTTTCTCCCGTCCCTCCGGCATATTGATGCCGAACCGGAGCTTCACAATCACCTGCTCCCGCTCCGAGAGCTTGCTGATTGCACTTCCGAGCACGCGGTGTTCCGCCTCCTGCTCGAGACCCTGGTAGATCACATCCTCCTCCGTTCCGAGGATATCGGACAAGAGCAGTTCATTTCCATCCCAGTCCACATTGAGCGGCTCATCAATCGAAACTTCCATGCGCGTCTTGTTGTTTCTCCGCAGATACATCAGAATCTCGTTCTCGATGCACCGGGACGCGTACGTGGCGAGCTTGATCTTTTTCTCCGGATTGAACGTGTTGATCGCCTTGATGAGGCCGATCGTCCCAATCGAGATCAGATCCTCCACACCGACTCCCGTGTTGTCAAATTTCTGTGCAATGTAGACGACAAGGCGCAGATTGTGTTCGATCAGCTCGCTCCTTGCCGTCTCGTTTTCCGGATCGGAAAGCCCGGCGATCGCGTCCGCCTCCGCCTGGCCCTCCAGAGGCGCCGGGAGAACGTCTGCGCCTCCGATATAGAAAATCTCCCCTGTCTGACGAAATACAGCCGGTACGGACCGCGGCAGCATACGAAGCCGGAATCCGTTTGGCAGTGCAGCCTGCAGCATACTTCATTCCTCCTGTCCTTCCATGAGATCTGGATGCAAAATTATTTCATAGCCCCTGGGAGATGAACTATTTTCTCCGCCAAGCGCAATCAGCGGTCCGCTTATGTGCCTGGCTGTATGTTCTGTCACAAGAATCATTTCCGAGATTCGGATCACCGGCAGAAAGCCCCCGCCTTCCAGTCCGCGAAACGGTATGTAACGGGGCTGCAGCGCAAGAAGCTGTTCCGGCTCCGGCACCGTCTCGTGCCTTGCAAGCGCCGCAATCCCTGTCCGCATTTCGTCCGGGAACAATTCGAGTATCACAGTGTACGGTACGACCGAGACCGGCTTTTTGGTTGTGGCATCCCGCAAAGTATTGCCCGTGTCGTACAGTCCTTTTACTTTTTTCCATTTCCCATTCTGCACAAGCTGTACCGTAACCTGCCTGGCGTGTTCCAGGAGCATCTCCTTTCGGATCTTCAGCAGGAGGAGCGTTCCCGCATATGCGGCACTCCCGGAAAGAAGAAAAAGAAGAATTCCCCTTCCCGGCATCAGCTCCCGGAACAGGCGGTATGCACTGCCGATCAGAAAACCGGACAGTATATAGCCTGCCATTCCCACCGCAAGATCCCGTACTGTCGTGATTCTGCAGCCAGATTTCACCATCCCTGTTGTAATTCCGATTCCGACCAGGGCGAGCAGCGCACCCGGCAGATACCGTGCAAACACGGCATACAGCACCGCATAACCGGCGCCGAGCGCGGCTGCCGCAAAACTCCTTCTTCGCGTGGCAGATCGTTTCAGAAGAAAGGAGGAAAGACGCAGAATAGTATAATTCAGCAGAAGATTCTCTGCAAAGAGAAGATCCAGAAAGATCTCATAGTGCAAAAAAACACCCCCTGCGCCTTTTGCATGGTCTGAATTTCTAACAGACCCTATTATAGACGGAAGGGGGTGAATTTTTTGTCGTTTTCGGAAGAATGACCTTCTTTTTTGATCAACAAACTTCGACACGCCGCAACATTTTCGGTCTGCGGCGTGTCGAGGCAAATTCGTTATTTGCTTATTATTCTTTGCTTATCTGCGGTTTCTTAAGAAATCCGGGATCTGGATGTCCTTTTTCGGAACATTGCTTGTCACGGTCTGCTGAGCCTGTACCTGCGGCTGCACCTGAACCTGTGGCTGCGGCTGTACCGGAGCGGAAGCTTTCGGAGCAGTGTGTACCGGAGCGGCTGCCTGTGCAGAGAAGCTGCTGCTGGAAAATGCGCTCTTTCTTGCATCTGCCGGCTCTTTGCGGGATACGCTTGCCTGTTTCGCCGTTGCATCGTTGAGGCCTGTTGCGATAACGGTGATCTTCGCTGTATCGGTAACAGAATCATCATACATAGCACCGAAGATGATGTTTGCATCCTCTCCAGCCAGATTCTGTACGTAACTTGCAGCATCGTTTGCATCCATAAGGGAGATATCTCCGGAAATGTTGATGATAACGTGGCTTGCACCCTCGATGGTGGTCTCAAGCAGCGGACTGGAAACAGCCTGCTGTACAGCCTCGAGCGCTTTGTCGTCGCCCTTTGCCTCGCCGATACCGATGTGGGCGATACCCTTGTCGGTCATAACGGTCTGAACATCTGCGAAGTCGAGGTTGATGAGTGCCGGCAGGTTGATCAGGTCTGTGATGCCCTGTACGGCCTGCTGCAGAACCTCGTCTGCTTTCTTTAATGCCTCCGGCATGGTTGTCCGGCGGTCTACGATTTCAAGAAGTTTGTCGTTCGGGATCACGATCAGGGTATCTACGTTTTCCTCGAGTTTTTCGATTCCCATCAGCGCATTGCTCATACGGGTTCTTGCCTCGAATTTGAACGGTTTTGTTACAACGCCGACAGTCAGAATGCCCATTTCTTTTGCAACGCCTGCTACAACCGGTGCTGCACCTGTTCCGGTTCCGCCGCCCATACCACAGGTGACGAATACCATATCAGCGCCTTCCATGATCTGTTTGAGCTCTTCGATGCTCTCCTCGGCTGCTTTCTCTCCAACCTCAGGTTTTGCTCCTGCGCCCAGTCCCTTGGTCAGCTTCTCGCCGATCTGGAGAATGGTAGGTGCCTTACAGAGGGTCAGCGCCTGTTTATCGGTGTTGATTCCAACGAATTCAACGCCGCCGATGGATTCCTCCACCATTCTATTTACAGCATTATTTCCTGCACCACCTACACCGATTACGATAATCTTTGCAGATGATTCTGCCTCATTTGTCATGATCTCTAACAATTTCAACTTCCTCCTTTTGATTATGAACTGCTGTCTATCTCAAAATAGTCTGATATTCTGATGGTCATACATAAAGATATAATATAATTTCTTCGGAAAATAATCAACTGTTTTTTTCGTATTTCATAAAAAATTCAGGATTATTGCGTTTTTTTGACGGCTTTCCTTTCCTCTTATACATCTTTCGAGAAGACAAAGCTACTGTCGCCGTCCTTGTAATCCTCCATATGGAGTTCTCCGGAAAGACCGGAAAGGCTCGGCAGGATTGCTGCTACGCGCGTCATCTTTTCTTCTAACGCCGTATCGGTTCCAAGCAGAATCCGCACAGTATCATAGTAATGCAGAATAATTTCGCTGTTCTCATTAAATTCCACACTGTCCGGCGTGATATTGTATTTCTCCGTCATTCTCGTAAGTGCGAGCATGGTGCGGAAAACTGCCGGTTTTTCAACCGGGAGCTGCTCGTTCACGGTCACATAGTCAAACGTAAGTCCTGTTACAAGCGGAACATCGGAAAGGGTCGGCTGAAAGTCTGTCGTTGTCACACGTGCACTTTTAATCGTATCCGCCGAGAGCGCACCATCGGACGTACTGCTTTCGGATGCTGTGTCATCGGATGATACGCTTTCGGATGCAAGCGGCTCACTTGTAAGGGATCCATCCGCACTCGTTCCATCGGAGGCGGTTCCGTCGGAAGGCTCACCCTCCGCAGGTGTTTCCTGCTCCTCGTCCACGCACTCCAGCACGATGCCGTTCTTGTCAAAATAGACCTTCTGGCCTTCGTACTCGACATAACCGACCACTTTTTTCTCATTTACCTGGATGCAGATGGTGTCATAGCTTACAAACGTAAACTCCACGGAGTTCATAAAAGGAATATCGCTCATATCAACCTTCGAATGAAACGTCGTAAGAAGCACCGTGTTTTTCATCCACTTGTCGTCCGCGACCATCTCTTTGATTTCATCTTTTGTATACCGGGTGTTCCCCGCCACCTGGATATTGCGGATTTTGAACACATTAAAAAACAAGGCACCTGCAAGGCCGACGCCAAGCACCACCCCGGTCAGAATCCGTATTTTTCTGTTTTTCTTCTTTTTTCTGTTTTTTTTCTGTCTCATATTTCTTTTTCTACGATAATCTTGGCTCCGAGTTCCCGGAGCGTTTCTGGAAACCGTTCATACCCCCGCTCAATCAGTTCTGTCTGCCGGATTGTGGAAAATCCTTCTGCGGCAAGCGCCGCAGATACGAGTGCCGCGCCGCCCCGAAGATCCTGGGAAACAACTTCTGCACCGTGCAGACGGCTTTTTTCGGCCGTCAGCCATTTTCCGCAGATCTGCAGCGTACCGCCCATTTTCTGCAGCTCCTCTGCCGTCCGGAGGCGGTCCTCAAATACATTTTCACAGATACAGCTCTTTCCTTCCAGCGTCATCGCTGCCGCCAGATACAGCGACTGCAGATCCGTCGGAAAACCGGGATATTCCTCTGTCTCCACGTACGGAACAGCATGCTGCACGTTTTTGCTGTCTGCTACCAGTGTACCACTCTTCCTTGTATATTGTCCACCTATTTTCTGATAGAGGGACAGAACCGCCCCCATTTCGTCCAGCGGCGCGCCGGAAAGCGTCAGGTGCCCCCGCGTCGCCGCGCCCATCAAAAGATACGTCCCTGCCGCAATCCGGTCACCCGGAACACGATACCGGCAGCCGGACAGCAGTCTCTTTCCCTGCCTTCCGTAAACGGTAATCTGCTCCGTCCCCTCGCCGGTAATCTCCGCTCCCATGGCCTTAAGAAACCGGCAGAGATGAACCACTTCCGGCTCCCGCGCACAGTGCTCCAGCCTTGTTGCACCTTCCGCTCCGACAGCAAAAAGAACCGCATTTTCCGTCGCCCCGACGCTCTTTTTCGGAAAGCAGAGCACGGCTCCTTTCGGATGATCTGCCTTTGCCCGAATGGTGCCGTCCTCCTCGAAGACCTCGGCTCCCAGAAGCTCCATTGCCCGCTGATGCAGGTCCGTCGGCCGCTTTCCGATCCGGCAGCCGCCGGCCCCTGCAAGGTATGCCTCCCCTGTCCTTGCAAGAAGACTTCCCAGAAACAAAAGAGAGGCGCGCAGTCTCTTCGAAAGCGCTCCCTCCACACGGCTTTTTTCGATCTTTTCACAGTTCAGGTGGAGCGCATTCCTCTCCCACCAGACTGTTCCGCCAAGGCTCCTTACAATCTCCGCCATATCCTCCACATCGGAAATCTTCGGGCAGCCTTCCAGCACGACCTCCTCTTTTGTCAGAACCGCCGCCGCGATCATGGGAAGAACGGCATTTTTGGAACCCTGGACTGTTACCGTTCCGCAAAGCCGCCTTCCGCCGAGAATCTGATATACTCCCACCTGTTCTCTCCCATCCGGCCTCTCTTTTTACGGTATGCATTACACTCCCGTTTTGTTCCCGTTCTGCAGCGCTTTTCCGCCTTTTTAATCGGTGTCCCTCGAGACCGCCAGGGCAAGCCCCATCTCGCCGAGCAGAAACAGCACGGAGGTGCCGCCGTAACTGATAAAAGGCAGCGTAATGCCGGTATTCGGAATCGTATTTGTCACAACCGCGATGTTCAGGATCACCTGAAGCGCAATATGCCCCATAATTCCGCCCGCAATCAGTGCTCCGCCAAGATCCCGCGCATGGATCGAAATGACCATCAAGCGCCAGATCAGCACCGCAAACACGGCGATCACCAGGCAGGCGCCAAACAGTCCGCCCTCCTCACAGATAATCGAAAAGATCATATCATTCTGCGCTTCCGGCACAAAGCCAAGCTTCTGCAGGCCTTTTCCAAGCCCGCAGCCAAAGATTCTCCCGCTGCCGATCGCATAGAGTCCCTGAATGGTCTGGAACCCCTTCTCGTACGCTTCCGGGTTGCGCCAGATGGCAAGGCGTTCAAGGCGGTAGCTCTCCATCATCAGAAAAGCGGCAATAAACCCGATGCCGGCGCCTCCGATTCCGAGAAACGGCAGGTAGCCCGGATGTGAAATAAAGATCAGAAACGCACAGATTCCGAGCAAAATAATCGCCGTACTTAAGTTATTGCTTCCGACAAGCGCTGCAATCGGCAGGGTGCACAGCACCGCCTTTGTCATAAACCAGAGACTGTCGGACCGGCCTTTCGTGTGCTCCATCACCCAGGGCAGGAAGAGAATCACCGCCATCTTGGCAAATTCCGAGGGCTGGAACGATAAGGGGCCAAGCTTTAACCACCGCTTCGAGCCGTTGTACTCACTTCCGAAAAAGAGCACCGCCGTCGAGAGCGCAAGGGAAGCCGCATAAAACCACGGTGCCAGTGCAAACAGCCGCCGGTAATCTATTTTTGCAACCGCATACATACCGATCACACCGAGCGCACTTGCAAAGAGCTGCTTCTTGAAATAATAAGCCGGGTCATGGAATCTGACCCGGCCGTTATACGCGCTGGCGCTGTACAGAATCACAAGGCCAAGGCCAAGCAGAATCCATACCGTCACCAGCAGCGTCCTATCTATTTTTTTCTCTTTTTCCTTCCGCATCCGCGCCACACCCGCCGTTCGCTCTTTTTCAGCTTATGCGGGATAGTTTCCTGATATGACGTTTTTAGTTACAGTTCTTACGCAGTAAAACAGCAAGTGTTTTACTGCCGAGTGAACAGTAACCATTTTTACAGTGCTCTTACGTACTCCTTAAACAGCTCACCGCGCTGCTCATAGCTCTTAAACTGATCCCAGCTTGCGCAGGCCGGGGAAAGAAGAACCGCATCCCCTGCATTTGCCTTGTCGTGGCAGATCTGTACGGCTTCTTTTAAGTTGTCTGCCATGATAATGTCGTTGAATCCGACGCTTCTTGCCGCTTTTGCGATCTTCTCTTTCGTATCTCCGATCAAAACCAGGAAGCGTACCTTTCCATCGAATGCCTGAATCCACTCTTCGTAGGTGGACTGCTTGTCGTAGCCGCCGCCGATCAGCAGAGTCGGGCGGTTCATCGCCTGGATGCCTTTGATGGCCGCATCCGGATTCGTTCCCTTGGAATCGTTGTAATATGCCACGCCGTCCTTCTCGCAGACATACTCGATGCGGTGCTCTACCCCTGCAAACTCCTGAATGACTTTGCGGACAGTTTCCATCGGCACGCCTGCATGAAGTGCCATCGCAGAAGCAACCATGACGTTTTCAAAATTATGTAGGCCGAGCAGTTTTAAGTCGTCGGTTCTGGTCAGAAGCTCCGTCTCGCCGTTCTTTGCAATGCGGATTTCGCCGTCCTGATAATAGATGCCGTCCTTTAACGCACGCAGACTCGAGAAGTACATCACCTGTACTTTCTTCTCTGCCATCAGTTTCTCGCCGAACGGGCGCAGGATTTCGTCCTCATAATTCAGCACACAGAGATCATCCATCGTCTGATTTTCGGTGATACACTCTTTCACGCGGATATACTCTTCCATCGTGTGATGGCGGTTCAGATGATCCTCGGTAATGTTTGTGATCGCACTTGCCGCCGGATGGAACTCTTTGATGGTTTCCAGCTGGAAGCTGCTGATCTCGGCAACCGTTACGGTATCATCTGTCGTGTCGAGTGCTGCGGATGTGTACGGGGTTCCGATGTTTCCGACCACTTTTACTTCCGGCTGATATGCTTTCATGATCTCGCCGAGCAGCGATGTTGTGGTGGTCTTTCCGTTGGTACCGGTAATCGCAAGCACTTTTCCGCGGCTTACCTGATACGCCAGCTCCACTTCACCGATGACCGGGATCTCTTTTTCTTTCATTTTAAGGACAACCGGCAGATCCGTCGGAACGCCCGGGCTTAAAACGACAAGATCAAGGCTGTCGAGCATCTCCTCCGGTAGCTCGCCTAAGACAACTTCCACGCTGTCACGGCTCTCTAATTTTTTTAAGATTTCTTCTTTTTCGAGTTTGTCATTTCCATCGTAAAGAACGACAGAAGCACCTTTCTTGTGCAGCAGATCCTCCGCTGCAATTCCACTCTTTCCGGTTCCGAAAACCAGTACTTTTTTTCCTGCGAAAATCATGTTTGATTACCTCCATATTTTAAAGCCCCATCAATGCGATCAGGCATAATATCGCTGTGATTGTAGCAAACACCGTCACAATCTGTGTCTCCGACCAGCCCATCAGCTCGAAATGGTGATGGATCGGCGTCATCTTGAAGATCCGTTTTCCCTTCGTCAGTTTGAAGAATGACACCTGCAGGATCACAGAGAGAATCTCCATCATATAAATGAATCCCACAAGCGGCAGAAATAAGGGGAGACGTAAGAAACACGCCATTCCCGAGACGAAACCGCCGAGTGCCAGACTTCCTGTATCGCCCATAAAGACGCGGGCAGGAAATACATTGAATACCAGAAACCCCAGCAGACTCCCGATAACCGCAAGCGAGGACGGGGAAACACCGTTTCCGAGGCCGATCGATGCCACGGAAAAGAAAACAGCATTTAAAATCGTCACACTCGCCGCCAGCCCGTCAAGGCCGTCGGTAAAGTTGACACCGTTGACCGTTCCAAGAATCACAAAGGCGAGAAACGGAATCGTAAAAATCCCTGCGTCCAGCTCTTTGCCTGGAAGGAACGGAATGCGCATCCGGAGGGAAATTCCGGAAAAACGCGCCAAATACCACAGAAAGACTGCTGTAATCACCGCCTGCAGTGCCATTTTCTGCTTCGGGTACAGCCCGTCGCTGCGGTGCAGCACGACTTTCAGATAATCATCGAGAAAGCCGATCAGGCCAAAACCAAGCGTCAGAAACAGCACCGGAACCACTTCCGCTCCCTCTTTCCGGAAAAGGAGGGAAACTGCGGTAAACGCCGCCAGAAACATCACGCCGCCCATCGTCGGGGTTCCCGCTTTTTTCTGGTGGCTCGGCACACCCTCTTCCCGCTCCTTCTGCCCCGCTTTGACTTTTCGCAGAAACGGGATCAGAACCGGCCCCAGCGCCAGGCTGATGCCAAAGGAAAGAAGAACCGGCAGGATCATTTCTCTTTTCATAGACGCACCTCTTCCTTTTTGTACGGATTGTGTACGGAACAGGCATGTCAAAATATTTTCTCCAGCCTATTCAGTATATAGCTTTTTGTTCTGTTTCGCAACCTTCTTTTATAATCCAAGTTACGGTTCGCTCAGCAGTGAAACACTTGCTGTTTCGCTGCGTAAGAAAGTGATTCAGGTGTGAGCAACCCTCCTTTTGCGAAGCAAAACTTTAAATGAGGGCTGCGAAGGACACAATTCTCAGGTTTCCTAAGAATTGTGTCCAATACCGAGATACGGAAGTACATTGGAAAAGATATCGCGGATCACCGGCGCGCAGATCGTTCCGCCGTAGTAGACGCCCTGCGGATTGCGGATAATGCAAAGCCCCAGCACCGTCGGATGCTCCGCCGGGGTGAAGCCGAGGAATGAGGAAATATAGCGGTTGGCGCTCCGCGGAAGTGTCTGCGAGGTTGCCGTCTTTCCGCCGATGGAATATCCCTCGAGGTACGCATTCTTTCCAGACCCTTCTGAAACGACGCTTTCCAGAATTTCGCGCACCGTCCTGGAAGTTTCTTCCGAAAGAACCCCTTCTTTTTCCGGAAATTTCAGATGCTTTACGACATTTCCTTCTTCATCAAGCACATCCGTTGCGACATGCGGCGTCACCATTTTTCCACCGTTGACGAGCGCAGAGACCGTCGCCGCCAGGCGGATCGGCGTGATCTGGAAAGACTGGCCGAATGCCATCGTCGCAAGCTCAACCTCTCCGATGTTTTCCTCCTTGTGCATAATCGTCGATGCCTCGCCCGGCAGATCGATCTCCGTCTTTTCCATCAGACCGAAATTCCGGAAGTAATCACAGAACTTTTCCACACCGAGCCGCAGCCCCACTTCAATGAACACCGGGTTGCACGAGTTCTGCGCGCCCTGCACGAAGTTTTCGGCTCCGTGTCCCGTCCGCTTGTGGCAGTGGATCCGGCGGTCCTCCACGATTTTGTAGCCGGGACAGAAAAACGAATCGTTCGGCGACACAACGCCCTCCGAAAGTCCCGCCGACATCGTGATGATCTTAAAGGTAGATCCCGGCTCGTACGTATCGTTGATGCAGGCATTCCGCCACATCTGGTTCAGCAGATCCTGAATTTCTTTTTCCGAAAGTCCCGTTGTATCCTGCTGCAGCATGAACGGATCGTTGAGGTCGAACTCCGGCACATTGACACAGGCATAGATTTCTCCGTTCTGCGGATTCATAAGAAGAATCGAGACGCTGTCCGCCTGTTTTTCTGCCATCGCCTTTTCCGCTGCCTGCTGACAGTACGCCTGGATATTGACATCCAGACTGACCTTTAAGTCCCTTCCCGCCACCGGCTCCTGGCGGCTCTCCCCGATGCCGTTCTGCTCAATCCCGCGCGCATCCGTTGTCGTCAGGATTTTTCCGTTGATTCCTTTTAAAATTTCCTCATATTCCACCTCCAGTCCGATGATGCCCTGATTATCGCCTCCGGTGAAGCCGATAACGCGCGACGCCAGCTTCCCTTTGGGGTAATACCGCTTGAAATCCTCATCCACTTTTACCCCCGCGTATCCGTACGACCGGATGGTATCACCCGTCTTCTTGTCCACATTCGTCTTGACACGCTCGATTGAAGACCGCTTCTCCACGCGTTTCCGCGCCGTCTCCTCCGAAATTCCAAGCTCTTTTACCAGCATCGCAATCACCGCCTCCGGCTCCTCGATCTGGCTGTGGATCACGGAAATCGTACAGACCGTGCGGTTTGCCGCGAGAACTTCCCCGTTTGCATCAAGAATCCGGCCGCGCGCCGCCTTGATCCCGCGCTCCCGCTCGTGCAGATCATCCGCCTTCTCGGAATAATAGACGGACCGGAACACACACAGATACACCAGCCGCCCGGCAAGTCCGACCATCATTCCCATGCAGAGTACCCACAGAAGAACCGTCTTTTTCCGGTGATACGTTTTGTTTTTACGCATAGAATACCCCATAGCCGAATCCATTATGATAACACTATATGGAAACTGCTATGGGGTTATGTCTTTTGTTTTTTATGTTTTTTTACTCTTCATTGATGAGATCCAGCTCGGCATTTGTCAAACCGCCGTTCTCGATATTGCTGTTTTCAGCACTGTTTTCCGTATCGTCTTCCTGTACCGGTGCCGCTACGTTTGGATCATCCGTTCCGGTCTCGGAGCCTTCGCCCGTCACACCGTCCGTATCATCCGGGAATACGTTCAAATACGGCAGCAGTTCTGTGTAGATCTCTTTTACGATCTCCTGTGCCAGCACACTGTTCGCCTGATTTTCTACATCCGGCTCGTCCACAATCGCGTAAACAACAGCTTTCGGGTTTTCTACCGGTGCAAATCCGATAAAGGAAACAAGATATTTTCCATTGCCTCGCGGATACTTCTGTGCGGTACCTGTTTTTCCTCCCATCGTGTAACCGGCAACCTTTGCACTCTGGCCGCTTCCATCGGTCACGACTCCCTGGAGGAAACTTCTCATTTTATCGCTGATTTCCGCGGAAACCGTCTGACGCACCAGATTCGGCTCATTGCTCTCAACAACGGCTCCTGTGCTGTCCGTGATCGTCTTCATCACATGCGGCTGGTAATAATTGCCTCCGTTGATCAGGGCGGAAAACGCAGCTGCCTGCTGTACCATCGTCACGGTGTAGCCCTGTCCGAATGTACTCGTTGCAAGCTCGGTCGGTCCCATGGTATCCTCCGTGTGAACCAGGCCGTACGCCTCACCCGGCAGGTCAATTCCCGTCAGACTGCCGAAACCGAAAATATCCTGATAGCGGAGAAATTCCGCTGCTCCCATCTTCTGTCCGATCTGCATCATACCAGCGTTGCAGGAGTTTTTCAGTACATCGGCCGGTGTCTGTACGCCATGTGTTCCCGGATAAGCTCCGCAGCGGATCATCTGCCCTGCAATCGTCTCAAACCCCTCACAGTCAAACAGGGTATCATCATCGATTACATCGAGGGAATATGCCGCCGCCACGTTCATCGGTTTTGCCGTGGAACCTGGCTCGTATGCATCGGAAATACAGTAGTTTTTCCAGATGGCACTCAAAGCCTCCATTGTCTCGTTATCGTTCATCGCATCAATTTCTTCCTGCGAATAGAACGGTGTCAGATCTCTTGGATTGTTCAGGTCATACCAGTCGGAAGAATCCATACCAAGAATCTCTCCATTGTTCGGATCCATCACGACAACGCCGATATTCTTTGCTGCTTTTGTCTGACGGTTCGTCCCAGTGTCCGATTCGTCCGCGCCGTTCTGGACATGAATCCGCTCATTGTAATTCTCGATCGCCGTGCGGATGATCTTCTGAATATTTACATCAATCGTCGTAACCACGTTTTTGCCCGGCTGCGCCTCGATGATCGTCTGTTCCATATCCGCATCTTCGTTGTAATAGCCGAACTGGCGGCCATTCACGCCATTTAAGATACTGGAATAATACCCTTCGATTCCCCAGTCTGCCGTGTCTCCTGAATACGTAAAGCCGATCAGATCGCAGGCAAGTGAATTTAACGGATACGTTCTGTGGTAGGATTCCTCAAACCAGACGCCGCGGATGTTGGCACGGTATGCTTTTTCCGCCTGCTCGTTCTCATCGAGCTCCTTGTTCTTTTTGTCCGCGTACTCGTCCACATAGGTCTCAAACGCTTTTTTCGCGTCCATCGAGACCTCTCTGGCGAGAACCTGGTACTGGCTTTCTTTTGTCGTTTCGCCGGTCAGACGATCCCGGATATCCGTCTCATCGAGTCCGAAGTATTCGACCAGTGCTGCTACGGTCGGATCGACGTACGGATGGGTATCGTTCTTTTCTTCATCTTTTACCGTCGTATTGGCAAGTTTACAGTCGAGAATAACGTTGTAAACCTTCTCACTCGTTGCCAGAATCGTTCCGTTCCGGTCGGTGATACTTCCCCGCTGGAATGGAATTGTCCTGCTGTCGTAGGACTGCTGCGTCTGGCTTAAAACCTGTCTTTCGTATTTTTCTCCCTTTGTGGCATTCACATACGTAATGTCAATCGCTAAAGCAACAAAAACCAGCATCACTCCCAAAAAGAGTGCTACCAGTTTTCTACTCATACGCCCACTTGTCTTCCGTCTCCGGAATGCCCCGCTTCGTTTTTTATTCTGTTTCTGTTTACTCACGTTTTCACCTATTTCGCATCCGGAACATCCTGATACTGTCTCACATAGCTGTTTTCTGAATCATTGAAATAAATTACCTGGGACTCATCTGCATATTTCATGCCGAGCCGGTTCTGTGCTGCTTCTTTGACTGCCTCAAGATCTTCGGAGGCAACCGTTGTATTGTAATAGGCGTCATTGTCCGCCTTCAGATCGCTCAATTCTTTTTCTTTGCTGGTAATGTCTTCCGCCTGCGTGGTAACCACGGTCTGCAACTTGACATACGCAACACACGCCGCGATACACAGTGTGCAGACAATGGCAAGAAAAACAGCGTAGCCCGCGCTGATCTGTGTCGCCCGTGCCCGGTTTCTTCTTGTCTGGCTGCTCACACCCGATTTCAGAGGCCGTGCTTCTTTTGGTACTTCCTGCGGCTGTGCTGCAAGACGCCGTACCGCACTTCCGTCCTCAAACGTATCTGGCGTATAACGTTTCGTTCTATCTGTCGAATTTACCCTTCCATCTGCCCGTCTGGCCATAACTTCTCTGTCTCCTTCGTGCCGAGCCGTCACACTTTTCGTTCAAAGACGCGCAGTTTTGCGCTCTTGGAACGGGGATTTGTTTCCATTTCCTCTTCTCCCGGCAAGATCGGTTTCCGAGTTACTACGGTTCCCTTGGACTTCTTTCCGCATACACAGACCGGAAATTCCGGCGGACACGTACATGGATGCTCGTTTTTTCTGAAAATGTTTTTTACGATACGGTCTTCCAGAGAATGAAAGGTGATGACACAAAGTCTTCCACCGTCATTTAAGAGATCAATCATGCCGTCCAGTGACTCCGACAGAACGGTAAGTTCCTGGTTCACTTCGATACGGATTGCCTGAAAGGTTCTCTTGGCCGGATGGCCGCCCGTCGCCCTTATTTTTGCCGGAATCGAGCGCTTGATGATTTCGATTAACTCCCCAGTTGTTCGAATCGGCGCCTGCTGCCGGCTTACGCATATATTGTGTGCAATTTTTCTTGCAAAACGCTCTTCTCCATATTCATGGAGAATACGCGAAAGATTCTCTTCACTGTAATCGTTCACGACTTCGTACGCGGAAAGAGCATTTCTTTGATCCATCCGCATATCCAGCGGAACATCCTCACGGTATGTGAATCCACGCTCTGCATTATCCAGCTGATAGGATGAAACTCCAAGATCCAGCAGGATTCCGTCTACCCCGGTGACTCCGATTTCGGCAAGACGCGGAACCATATCGCAATAATTGCTGCGGATAATCGTGACCTGGTTCTGAAATGGTTCCAGGCGTTTACCCGCAGCAGCTATCGCAGCTTCGTCCTGATCTATGCCTATTAATCTCCCCGTGGCAGATAAGCGCTCACATATATGACTGGAATGTCCAGCGCCTCCCAACGTCCCGTCCACGTAGATTCCGTCCGGTTTTATCTTAAGGTTTTCAATGGTTTCCTTCAGTAATACTGATGTATGCGAAAATTCCATGGTCATCTCCTGTATCCCAACGAAACAGATCAGATCACAATGCCCATCTCTTCCATTGATTCGGCGATGGCATCCATATCATCATAATTGCTGTTTTCGTTCCATTTTTCCTTGCTCCAGATTTCAATCCGGTTGATATTTCCGGTAAGGACTACATCTTTTTCCAGACCAGCAAATTCCCGCAGCGTTGCCGGTACGAGAATCCTCCCCTGCTTGTCCAGTTCACATGACGTAGCACCTGCTACAAAGAAACGGGAAAAAGTTCTGGCGTTTTTGTTTGTAAGTGGTAAGGCTCTCAGCTTCTCTTCAAAGGCAGCCCATTCGTCGTTTGGGTAAATGGAAAGGCATCCGTCCAATCCCTTCGTCAGTACAAACTCTTCTCCCAGCTGTTCTCTGAACTTGGACGGTATGATCAATCTTCCCTTCGCGTCAATCGTATGACTGTACTCTCCCATGAACATAATGAAAACCCTCTTATCACCTGAAATGGCGGTCTCCCCACGCACCACTTCATGTATCGCGCCGCAGCCAGACTGCCACATCCGCTCCACAACGCACCACTTTTCACCACTTTCTACCACTTATATTTTTATTCTATATCAACTCAGGGAAAATAGCAAGGTCTTTTTTCTATTTCATTTTTAAGATTTTCCCCAAAATGCAACATTTTTATGCGCATTTTCCGCCTTTTTTATACCAATTTTGTATCAAAAAAGAGAAAACCTTTTTTGCCGGTTTTCCCCTTTTCTGTATTTTTATTCTGTTTTTTTCACTGGTTTTATCCTTAAGAATGGGCTGTCTCCCCACCGGATGATAATTTTTTTCGTTTCCATACCACCAGGATGGTACATCCCACCACAAGGCACCCCGAAAGGAGCTGGGAAACCGGAAGTCCCACCACCGGAAGCAGAAGCTGGTCGGTGCGGAGTCCCTCGATCCAGATTCTTCCAAGGCCATATCCTATCAGATACATCAGGAACACTTCGCCGTTAAATTTTTTTCTTTTCCGAAACCAGAAAAGAAAAAGCAGGACACCCACATTCCATAAACTTTCATATAAAAAGGTGGGATGCACCTGAATATACTCGACGCCGTTTACCGTCACCACATGATCCCACATTTTCTGTGTGATTTCATTGGCACGGACCGCGGAAACCGGAAGCTGCATCGCAAACAGGTTGTTAGTGTAGTCACCGAATGCCTCACGGTTAAAGAAGTTTCCCCACCGTCCCATAATCTGACCGAACACGATGCTCATGCTCGCGGTATCCATCAGAAGGCTGAAGTTCTGTTTCTTCTTTCTGCTGTAAATCACCACCGCAATGCAGGCACCGATGATGCCGCCGTAGATGGCAAGTCCGCCTTGGCGGATGTTGAAAATACTCAAAAGATCATCCTTATAATAGTCCCAGGCAAATATAACGTAGTAAATCCGCGCCCCGAGAATACCGGCTGCGATGCCGATCATCGCAAGATCGAGGTACTGCTCCGGGTTCTGCCCCGTCCGCTTTGCCTCTCTTTGGGCAATCCAGATCGCAATCATCATACCGGTTACGATCACGATGCCGTAATAGGCAATGGAAAATCCGAAAATACTGATGTTTTTTCCCACATGATCGAGATAAATCCCGAGATTGGGAAAATTAATTTCCATATCCATAGATTTTATTCTCTCTGATTTTCAGTTCATTGTTTCAACTCACAGTCGGTATTTTCACGGAGTCTGACATGTCGAAAATAGTTC